>Ga0116144_10002527_pt1 | contig 19590 bp, 17 predicted proteins | sample AD_UKC035_MetaG_FD_89746 | JGI IMG/M metagenome (GOLD analysis project Ga0116144, IMG submission 89746) | Active sludge microbial communities of municipal wastewater-treating anaerobic digesters from USA - AD_UKC035_MetaG | ecosystem: Engineered > Bioreactor > Anaerobic > Digestate | place: USA...
TCCGTGCAGATCACGACATGTGGCCTTGACGCGGCGGGCTGCTGCGGGTTCACGTCAGGCACGATCGAGGATGCGCTCCTTGAGCAATGTGGCCACACCCTCGTCGATCCCCCACTGCGGCTCCCACCCGGTCACACGCTTCAACTTGCTCACGTCGGCCAGCAGGTGCATCCGTTCCACTTTTCGCACACGCGCGGGGTCCACGCTGATGGTCAATGGCTCACCGAGCTGCCGGGCGAACGCGTCGACGATCTCGCGAACACTGTATTCGATCCCACGCCCGATGTTGAAGACCTCGCAGCCCTTGACCTGTGCGCGCAACAAAGCGGACATCGCCCGGCTCATGTCCTCGGTGTGGATGAAGTCGCGTTTCGGATCGAGATTTCCCAGCCGTAGTTCGCGCACTCCGGACAGCACCTGCTTCTGGATCTCCGGGATCAGGTGTGGATTGGTCTCGTTGGGACCGAAGGCGTTGAAGAAGCGACCGACGATGCTGGTGATGCCGGTGCGTAGATGGAACTCGCTGACCAGCTTCTCGGTGGCGAGCTTGGTGATCCCGTAGATATCCATCGGACCGGTGGCGTGGGTCTCGGCCATGGCTCCGTCGGCGATGGGATAAACCGCAGCCGTACTGGCCACGAAGACCTGCTCCACGCTGCCGCAGGCCTCGCATGCATCGAGGACATTGATGGTACCGAGCACGTTGATCTCGGATGCTTCCACCGGATGCGCGTTGCAGTACGGTATGAAATGCACGGCGGCGAGGTGGAGCACACGATCAGGCCGCACGGCCACCATGGCACGCATCAACGCGTCACGGTCCCGGATGTCCACCGCATGGAACCGTTCATCCGGCACGCCGGCGAGCGATCGAAGACCGAATGACAGATCATCAAGTACATGCACCTCGAATCCCTCCTCCTGCAAATGCTTGCTCAGGGCCGAACCGATGAAGCCGGCCCCTCCAGTGATCAGTACACGCGTTCCGTTCGCCATGGATCCGCGAAAGTACGGGGCTCCATCGGACCGTGCTCAGGAAAGGACGTTCAGGATGCGCCTGTAGCCGGCATCGAAGGCCTGTTTCGTCAGGTATTCCCGTGCATAAGCGCGCATTCTCACCGAAGTGGCGGGATCCGTCGGGTGCAGCTTCGGGACCACGTCATCGACCTCGATGACCGAACCAAGGTCATGTTCCCGCACGGCCTGGCTGAAGTCCCCGATGTGCGGGGAGATGAGCACGGGAAGTCCGGCTGCGAGGTACTCCGCGAATTTGGTGGGCGACGCGACGCGATTGGTGACCGTATCCTCGCGCAGAAGGAGGCCCATGTCACAGTCGGCCAGGATGCCGGCCACTTCCGACGCCCTTGCCCAACGCACGTCCACGCGTCCCGGAAAACGCGCCTGGAGCGCGGCGTTGTTCTCATCGGGCTTGGAGAGGAAGAGCAGATCCACCCAAGGCTGCTCACGCAGTACCGGGGTCAGGATATTCTCCAGCAAGGCGAAAGATTGCCAGCCCGCAGTGCTTCCACTGTAGACCAGCTTCACCCTCCTTCCTTCCGACACGATGCGTCCGGCATCCGGAGCATCGTGGTCCGATCCAAGCGTGCAGGGGATCACCTCCACCGCACCGCCCTGCCACTGGTAGCGCTCCACCCAGTGGCGCACGAGCGCCGCGCTCACGGCAAGTCGGATATCCGCATCGTGGATCGCGGCACGTTCCAATGGTCTGAACTGTGCGATGACGTGATCATCATCGATCAAGCGGTACTCCTCCCATTCCGCCGCGTAAGCACCGCGCGCATCGTAACACACATGGCGAGTGAGGCCCCATTTCCGGAGCCGAAGCGCCAACCCCGTGGCGAAGACCCCACGTGCCATGATCCCGGTGGGCCGCGACCATAGACATACCAAGGCGAGGAGAAGGATGTTCCATCGCCAGCCACGCATCGTCGGGACCATGGGCAGGACCCAGGCCGCGGCATCGCGTTGATGGATGGCCCTGCGCGAAGCGCGGTACCCTCTTGCACTCACGAACGCCACCAGTCGCACGCGCGCACCACCGCATCCGTTCATATAGGCGACCACATCGGTCACCTGGCTCCAATACACGCCCGAGGGCTGGTCGTTGTAAGTAACGTAAAGGATCACCGCTCGGTGGTGAGTGCATCGAAGACACGTTCCGTGGCATGGCCATCCCAGCGATCGGGGATGCGGCCTTTCTTGAAGGTGCCCTTATGGATGCGATCGATCATCGTCCGTAACGCGTCCAGGTCGAAGGTCATCAGCTCATTCGTACCCTCCGTCACCGTCACCGGTCGTTCGGTGTTCGGTCGAAGGGTCAGGCAGGGCACGCGACGGAAGGTGGTCTCCTCCTGGATCCCACCGCTGTCCGTGATGACGAAGGCACTGGTGGCGATGAGCTTCTGGAAGGCGAAATAGTCCATCGGTTCAGCTACGTGCAGGCCCTTCACCGCGCGCAGACGATCGAGCATGCCGAAGCGCTGCAGGTTCGCCATGGTGCGCGGATGCACCGGAAAAACGATGGGATGGTCCTTCGATACGTCCTCGATCAGGTGGACCAGGTCGGCCAGGCGATCGGGATCATCCACCGTGGCAGGCCGATGGATCGTCATGAGCACCTGCCCGCCTTCGCCGAGATCCAGGCGATCCAGTACATCGGATGCCTGGATCCGGTGCTCGAAGGCCACCAGGGTGTCGATCATCGTATTCCCCGTGTAGTGTATCCTCTCCGTCGGCACGCCCTCGGCGATCAGGTTCTCGGTCCCACTTGGTTCGGTGACAAGGAAGCGATCCGTGATCCGGTCCGTGAGGATGCGGTTGATCTCCTCGGGCATGCCCCGGTCCCGACTCCGAAGGCCGCTTTCGAGGTGCACCAGATGAACACCGCATTTGTTCGCCGTGATCGCGGCTGCCAGGGTGCTGTTCACATCGCCGACCACCATCATGGCATCGGGCCGCTCCTGTGCCACCACCTGCTCCAGGCCGAGCATGATGTTGGCCATCTGGGCGTTCGGGGTGCCCGGTGGCACCTCCAGCCAATGGTCCGGCACCAACCCGAACTGCTCGAAGAAAACGGTGCTCATGCGGTCATCGAAATGCTGGCCCGTGTGCACCAGGCGGACCTCCCAGTCTCCGCGTTGTGCTGCGACCGAACGCATACGCGTGACCTTGATGAAATTGGGCCGCGTTCCCACGACCACCAACAGCTTCCTCATTGGACCGTGCGAAGATGCGGACCTTGAGCGGAAATCCGGCATGCCCACCGGTCCGCGCTCATGCGTTGCGGTCACGCATGCGGCTGAAGTACCGTGCCAGCCGATCCGTGGCGCTGAAGCCGATCAGGCGATAACAGGCGCTGTACAGGGGCGTGGTGGCCGATGTGGGATCGGGAACGAAACCGGCCGGCAGGTTCTCCTTGAACGCTTGAAGGCCTGCGTTGGGATCATGCCTCGCCAACACCCGGATCGCCATGAAGATGACCTGGTCCGCCGCCGCGATCTCCTGTTCAAAACCGGATGGATCGGTGCGTTCCATGTGATCACGCATGGCCCGACGCAAGTGGATGAAGCGGATCCAATTGTCACGCAACCCGGTTCGGCTGATGGAGCCTTGGGCACGCTTCAACACGAGGCTGCTGACAAAGGGATCCCACGCCACACGGGCACCGCTCTTCAGCATCCGGAACATCAGCTCATAATCCTGGCTGCTCGCCTGATCCTCCTTCCATCCGCTCACCGCCTCCAGCGCCGACCGCTTGAACAGGTTGGAGCTCGTGGTGCCCAGTTGGGTGCGGACCAGGGCCATCCAAGGGCTACCCTCCTTCGCCACCACCTTCTCCTCACGACCGTCCTCATAAACGTTGAGGAAATCGGCCACCACCAGGTCCGGCAGATCGGTGTTCCGGGCCAGGTCCACCTGCCGATGCAACTTGTCGGTGAGCACCGCATCGTCGGCATCCAGGAACTGGATGTATTCGCCGGTGGTGCTGGCCATCCCCAGGTTGCGCGCGGCGCAGGCACCGCGACGAGGACCAGCCGTCCACCTGAACCGCCCGGCATAGGTCCGTTCCAGTTCCTCGAGCCGGGCCTTCGTGCCATCGGTCGATCCGTCGTCGATGGCGAACACGTCCAGGTCGTCGTAGGTCTGTTCCATGATGGACCGCACCGCCACGTCCACATGATGCTCGACATTGAAACAAGGGATGACGACCGCGATCCGCATGAGCTACAAAGGTCGCCACTTCAGGAAAAGCGCACAAGGCGGACCTACCCGACCGGGACCGCCTCCTGCTCGTGCGCCTCCAGCACCTGGTCGACGAAGGCATGGAAGACGCGGCGCGCCTCGAAGCCCTCGGACCAGGCCTGTCGCACTCCAGCGCGAAACGCAGGGCCCGCCATGGGACCCGCTTTGAAGCCGTCCAGCAATCGGGCCACCTCCTCCGGAGCCGGATCCTGTGGCAGGAGCACACCGGTACGCGCATCAACAAGGTCACGCACCCCGCCGGAATCAGCCACGATCAGCGGAATGCCGAAGCTCGCCGCCTCCTGGGCCGCAACGGCCACACCTCCCTCCAGCTCGGCCAGGTGCACGAAGACATCGACCGGATGCGTGCGGTACCAGGCCATGATGTCGGCATTCTGGAACATCCCCTTGAACTCGACCTCGATGTTCGGTGGGAGGCTTTGCGCGGCTTCCTTCACGCGTTGTTCCTCCAGGCCGGAACCGAAGTGCACCCATCGCACCGGCACGGTGACATTCTTCAGCGCCTCGATCAACAACAACACCCGCTTGCGCGCGATCAGGAAGGAACAGCTCACCAACTTCAGCGGTCCGCTGGCATCATACGGGCCGGGTCCGTGGTCCGTTGTGCCCAGACGCGCCAACACGAATCGTTGCGCGATACGCGGGTGCCTGGTCCGCAGATGCTCCATCCCCGTGCGCGACGCACAGTAGACCGTTCCCACATGTTCCAGCTGGAAGCTGCGAAAGGGGATCCAACCATTCTGGTTCTGCTGCTCGTAGATGTCGAAGCCGTGGGCGCGGCTGAAATAGCGAAGCCGCTTGTCGCGTTCGCGCACCACACCGAGGACGGTGGCCCAATCATGCGTCCAGTAGGCATAGACCACCACCCGTTGCGGATCGTACCGTGGCATGAGCTCGCGACGGATCACCTCCGCCCGGTGGATGAACTGGCCCACCCGCGCCCGCAGGTAGGGCCACTGCTCACGGAGCTGCTTCCACGACGGAGCGCCCTTCATCAACGACCCCAGCAACTTCATCACCACCCGCGCGTTCCGCAGCATCACCGTGGGTCCCGCGCCCTTGAACGGATCCCTGATGGGGTGTTGCACCTCCGCATTGGACGGGATCGGCCTCAACTCACCATCTGCGTGCTCCGGGAAGATCAGGACCTTCTCGAACCGCTCGCAGAGCACGGGCAGCTCGTTCTCGAGGAAAGCCTCCCTGAAACCATGCGGGAAGCGTGTCGTGAACAACCACAGCTCCTTCCTATGTTCCGCTCCGATCATCCTTTGATGAAGACGGAGATCAAGTAACGCCATTTGCGCCAACCCCAGCTCCCATCGCATCGCATGTGCTGAACGGCCGCGCCGAAGCCGAACGCCGGGAGGTGGTAGTACAGCGCCTCCCAATGATGCCGGAGCTGGGTCTGAAGTGCTGCCTGATCGAATGTCCCATGTTCCCGGTTGAGCCGGTCCAGTTCCTTCAACCAAGCATGGAATTCCCGGACATCCGCCGCACCGAAAGGCTTCGGGAAACACTTCACCGTGGCGAGCTGAAGCTCCCGTTGGCGATCACTGAGCGGCCACCCCAGGCGCTCGAACACATACCGATAAAGGAAGCGAAGGTCCGCAGCACGATCACGACCGTGGGCAATGTTCATCGCACCCTTCCGATAATGGATCAAGGGCCTGTCCAGGTTGAGGAAATGCGTGTGCCGGGCCAGTTCCAACTGATGCATCCAATCCTCCCCATACCGGGGCCATTCATCGCGGAAGCGCACCTTGTGCTGACGCAACACCGCAGTGCGGTAAGCTGTGGCCGGTTGGTTCAAGGGCACCCCGAAGAGCATACGCGCCTTGCACGCCGCGTCCGACAATTCCACCCGGTGCAGGGTCTCGTGCTCGGTCATCAACCGAAGGTGACCACTGGTGGCACCCACTTCGGGATGTCCGTCCAGCACCGCGACCTGCACCGCGAAGCGATCGGGATACATGATGTCGTCGGCATCCACCCGGATGATGTACTCTCCACTGGCGTCATCCATCGCGCGCTGCGCAGCTCCGCCGGGGCCGATGTTCCGTTCGTTCCGGATGATCCGCAGTCGGGGATCGGCACACGCCCTGAGGATGTCGAGGCTCGCATCCGTGCTCGCATCATCCACCGCGATCACCTCGAAGTCCTGGAAGGTCTGCGTGAAGACACTGTCCAGGCAGGCCTGCAGGTAGGGCGCCTTATTGAACACCGGTATGACCACGGATGCCTTCATGCGATCCAGAGACCAAGCTTCCTTCCCAACCGATACCACCACCAGCCAGGTGCGCGAAGACCGGGCCGCATCGCCTTCCAACGCGCTTCCAGATCCGGACCACCCGGGACCGTATCACCGCCCATGAGCTCGCTCAACCGTTTCATCATCCGGAATCCGGCTTCCGAGGCGATCGTGGCGTTCCATTTCACCAGGAACCGGATGATCATGCGTCGCACCAACGCGGCCTGGCCCGGCCTGGCGTTCGATGCTCGAAGATCAGGTGGGTCGGGATACCCGCTATCGAGGACGGAGACCATGTCCGTGTCGCCGACGGCCACCGCCATCGCACGCAACAAGGCGGCCGTTTCCCGCACGAAGCCCCGGGTTCCCTCCGCCGTCTTGCTCGCAGGTTGAAGGCGGAACACGGCGAGTTCGTGATCGGTCGTTCGCACCTGCCCGGGACCATGTGCCAACAGGACCCGCCACCAAAGGTCGAGGTCCATGCAATAGTGCAGTGCCGGGTCGATGCCACCAACGGCACGGACCGCATCCATCCTGTAGAAGGTGGCTTGCTGATTGATCACCGGCGCCACGAACAGCGCATCGGAGCTCGTGTGGTCGTTCAATGATGAGCGCTCAAAGGACCCATCCGGTCGTTCCAGTCGGCGGCGCCCTTCAAGGATGATCAGGTCCGGATCGCTCGCGAAGCGTTCGGACACAACGGATAACGCACCCGGCAGGAGGCGATCGTCGCTGTTGATCCAGCCGAAGACATCGCCCGTGGCATGCGCAAGCCCCTTGTTCAGCGCATCGCTCTGCCCCGCATCCGGTCCGCTGCACCACCATGCCAGGTGAGGCTCCCAGGACCTTATCACCGCAGCGGAGCCATCCGTACTTCCTCCATCCACGACGATATGCTCGACCGTTGCACCGACCTGTTCATGCACCGACCGCAAGCATTCCTCCAGGTAGGACGCCTGCTGGTAGCTCGGGGTGATGATGGTGATCCTGGGTGCCATCGGTGTTCAAGAAGGTACCAGATCGCGATAGATACGCCTCGTCCCGTCCAACATGCGATCCAGGGTGAAGCCATCCAGCACACGCTGACGACCCGCCCGACCCATATTCATGGCAAGATCCCGATCCATGGCAAGCCTACGCATCGCCTCCACCAGTTCCTCGTGTGTCCGATAAAGGCGTCCACTGGTCCCATCGATGACCAGTTCCGGTGTGGCGCCGGATGCATGACCGATCACTGGAAGCCCGTCCGCCATGGCCTCCAAGGTGATGCGACCCAGTGCCTCATACCGCGAACACTGGAGCACCGCATGCGTGTGGTCCATCACCCCGCGGATATCCTTCACGAAGCCATGGAGCGTGACCACCCCGTCCAGACCCAGGGCATGCACGAGTTCCCTCACCGGTGCCATCTGTCCATCGCCAACGAGGTGCAATCTCGTGAACGGTAGACCGGCATGGACCGCTGCGAAAGCCCTTACCGCTTCCAGCTGGCCTTTGGACGCATGGAAATAGCCAGCCAGCATGAACGCGAAGGTGCCATCGCCGTTCCAACGATCGGCCACCATCCATTCCCGTTGCTTCCACTGTTCCACCGTGATGATCCCGTTGGGGATGATCCGGACGCGTTCTCCCAACGGCATCCACTGGCGCATGTCGTCGACCACGGCTTGTGAGAGTGCGATGACGGCATCCGCCTTCCGCAGTTCGCGTGCATAGCGCCGCACACCGCCATCCACCTTGAACCGGTAGTGGAGGAAGGGCAGCTCGCGGATGTGCCAAATGTGCGGCACCCGCAGACCGTGCGCGAGCGCACCTCCGATGCCGATGACCGCGCTATTGGTGTGCACGAGCTCCACCGCATGTTCCCTGGCAAGGACATCGATCCGCCGGATGGCTTCCGCATTGAGCTGTTCCCGCATGCGCGCGGCACGACGGAAGCGCAGGCGCTGCATGAAGCGATGGTGCACACGGCCCGAGTACACCTGTTTGTGCATCCAGCTCGCGAAGGGGACCATGGCATGAGCGATCCCGCATCGACGCAGCTCCTCGATCAACGGACCATCCGCGGCCGCTACCACGAAGGGTCGGACCGCTCCGGCATCGCGAAGGCCCACCACCAGATCGAGCAGGGACCGGTTGGCGCCGTACAGGTCGGCATAATGCGTGAGGTATAGGACATGCAACGGCTTCATGTGCTTCGTGCCGCGCGTTCCAGGATGTGTTGCAAACGGCCCACCTGCACCTCCACGCGATGCGCCACTTCGGCGTAGGCCCGTCCGGCCAGTCCCATACGCAACGCCAGTCCGGGATCATCGACCAGGGTGACCATGTGATGGGCCATGGCGTCCACGTCCCGCTCCTCACACAGCAGGCCGCGCTCACCGTCCACCACATCGGGGATGCCGGCATGGCGCGTGGCGATCACCGGCACCGCGGACGCCATCGCCTCCAACACCGCGAGTGGCGTGCCCTCGTGGTCGTTGTCCGGTGTGACGACGCTGTGCTGGACGAAGGCCCGGCTCGCATGCATCAGCCGGGCGATCTCCTCCGGTTTCCTCACGCCGCAGAGATCAACACTGGCACCCAGGCCAAGCTCACCGACCAGCTGCCGGCAATCCTCCCAAAGCCTGCCCTGTCCCACCATGGTGAGCCGCGCCTCCGGTCGGGCCGCCACCACCTTGCTGAACGCGGCGATGGTGAGGTGCGGCGCCTTCTTCTCCGCGAAACGACCCACGGCGAGGAAATGCGGTGGTACCAGGTCCGGTCGGCCGGGTGTGAAGCGGTCCACATCGATGCCGTAACAGTTGTAGATCACCTTCTCGCGCGGTGCGCCGATCGCCAGTAACTGGGCTTCCATGGCCCGGCTCACCACCACCAACGCACTGGCGTACCGGAAGAGTTCCCGGTACCCACCGTACCGTTGGATGTAGTCAGGGCGATGTGCATCAAAGCCATGGAAGTGGACCACGAGCGGCACCTCGGCACGTTCGCAGGAAGCCGCGATCTCCGCCCCCATGTTCCCGTATTCGGCCAGCATCACTTCCGGCGTGAACGCCTTCAGCCGCTCGACCAGCCGATGTCGGGCCAGTCCAGGCGCACCGCCGAAGCGTCTTCCCGCCAACCGATCATAGAGCGACCAAGGTCCCGTGGTGCGGACCAACGGACCACCGTGGGATGCATTGCGCGGCGGTACGCCACCGGACAGCAGCAGCTCCACCTTGTTCAGCCGCTCGATGTGGGCCGCGATGAAGGTCTCGCTCCATGCGTTCTCCGCCGGGGATGCCAGCGCTATCCGCAAGGAACGGCCCTCACTTGCCACCGGTGACACGTTTCATCGCCCGTCCCAATCGGCCGCGCACCGAGGTATCGGGTTCCTTGTTCTTCTCGGCGAGGCGCCGCTCGCTATCCGCGATCACATCCTTCGGGAAGCCCGCCGCCAGCAGACGGTCGCGCAGCACTTCGAGATGCGGACGAAGCAGGCCGTCCACACCCGAAACGATCCCATCGATCATGGAGCGTGTGAAGTGGATGAAGACGATGGGGAACGTACCGTTGATGAACACCTCGCCCTGGTCGTTGCGGATGCGTGCACATTCCACCATGTTCCAATTGGCCACGTTGCAGCCACGGTGCTTCAGGACCTCGACCCCATCAAAGTAGACGGGCAACAGGTTCAGGTGGGTCTGATCCACGTATTGCCCCTGGGTGAAGTCCTTGATGCAGACCGCCAGGCAGTTGGCGCCCCAGGCTTGCAAGGCCGCTTCGCCTCCTTGCGATGCGGCCACGAAGCCCCCATTGTACAGACCACCGACGTACAACAGGTCGAAGTTCGGACGGTCAACCGTGGCAGTGGCACTGCGCCAATGCGGGCTCAACAGCACCGACCCTTTGTCCAGTGCCTTCCAAAGCCACGCCGGATCGCTGAAGAAGTGCAGGTCGCAATCGCCATACATGACCTTGCGATAGCGCTTGAGCAACTGGAGCATCAGCACCGGCTTGAGGCTCCACCGGAGCTCGTCGCTCTGCTCGGCGTACTTCGTTCCGATCGCCGCGCCCAGTTCCGTATCATTCATGTCGGCCAACAGGAGGAACTCCACGCCGGGCCTACCACCCGCGTCCAGGGAAGAGGCATCCTCCACATCGGTCACCAGCACGACGAAAGGCAACGCGGCATCCCACTGCCGAAGGGAGTCGCACAGGGCCAAGGCCCAGCCCAGGTGGCTGCGGGTGATGATGGTGCAGAAGCACTTCTCCATGGCCGCCTACTTCGATGAGGTGAGTTTCGCGCCGATGCGACGGAAGATACCGTCGATCCACCGGATGCACGAAAGCAGCGGCCCGCTGTCCGCCTGTCGTTCGCGGTGTTGCGTGTCCAGGACCATCCGAAGCATGCGGCGCTGCCCTTCCCGGAAGAAGACCGGGTGCTTCTGGTAGAGCCGCTCGTGCAGGGCCACGAACTTCGCCTCCTGCGCGGTGGCACCACCGCCATGCTTGCGGTAGCGGGCACTGATGCGGTCCAGGAACACGAAGCGGGAACCCGCTTCCACCAGGCGGATCCAAAGGTCATAGTCCTCGATATGCTGCAGGTCCGGCGCGGTATCGAAGCAGCCTGCGTCCAGCACGTGAGCGCGCCGTGCCACCACCGCCGAGGGCAGGATGAAATTGTAGACGGCGAGCGACAGCGGGAAGTGGTCCTTCTTCCACGGTTCGAAGTAGGCCTTGTGCGTCCAGATCCGTCCCGGTTCATCGCGATAGCTCAGCACAGGTGCGCACGCCACATCCGCGCCCGCGGCCAAGGCCGCCAGTGCCGACCCGAGATGGTGCGGCAGCCAGGTATCATCGGGATCCAGGAAGGCGACGAACTCTCCACGTCCGGCGCGGATCCCGGTGTTGCGTGCCCCACTCACCCCCTGGTTCACCTCGTGCCGGATGTATGCCACAGGCTGTTCCACGCTGTCGGCGAATTCACGGACCACCTTCTCCGTACCGTCCTCCGGGCCATGGTCGTCCACCACGATCACCTCCCAACGCGCTTCGGTCTGTGCCGCGATGGAGCGCAGGGCCTCGCCGATGTACGGACCCATCTTGTAGGCAGGCAGGACGATGGTGACGATCGGTTCAGCCATGGATCGTGCGAAAGAAGCGTGCGATCCCCTTCCGTTTCGCGTCGTCGAAGGCCCGATCGGTCGCACTGCGCGAACGGTCGGAAGACCACCTGTGGAGTTCGTAGAACGCATCGCCGAAGCGAAGGCTCAGGAGCCTGCCGATGGCCCTACCCAGGCTCGGAGGCGGCATGGCCTGCTGCACCTTCAACCCGTGCAGATGGCGCAGGAAGGTGCGGGAGAATGCATGGCCTTCCGCGAGTCGCAGCAGGTATGCCCGATCGACACGTGACCGGCCTATGAGGTGGCGCACTCGCAATTCCGGGAAGATACCCTTGCCGTGACCCATCTCACAACTGACCCAGGAGAACTCATCGTCGCCGCACGAGTTCAGCGTGTTGCCAGCGCGGTCCAATCGCTGTTTCTGGGGATCGTCCAGGATGATGCGCGCATACCGCTGAGCCACCTCCCGCGTGACCACCATGCCCGCCCCCCACGGGATACAGGCATCCTGGGGATCGTTGGACCAGCTCGCCACCGGAACGGTACGCAGCGCCAGCATGGTGGTATAGGGCAGGAGGTCGGGTGCGGGGGCCACCTCGAACTCCGGCTCAAGCACTCCGGCGCCGAACACGCCCAGCTGCGGCTCGCGCGCTGCGATGCCCAGGGCGCGGGTGAGGTAGTCGGGCGCCAGCACGTTGTCATCATCCACGAACAGGATCAGGTCGCTCGTCGTTTCCTGAATGGCTCTGATCCGGGCCATGGTCAGGCCCAAGCGTGATTCCCGCACCATCCGGGCCCGTGGATGCCAGGTCATGTCCACCCGTTCCAGGCTACCGTTGGTGGACGCGTTGTCCACGATCAGCAACTCCCAGGCGGCATAGGGAAGGTCCTGTTGACGAAGCGAAGAGAGCGTCCGTTCCAGCTGATCCGGTTGCGGATCATGCGTGCAGATGACGACGGCGAGCGTCGTGGCCTTCGAGGGGTCGTTCACTTCATCCATCGGTCACCGTCCTGGACACCGCGTTCGCGAAGTAACCCAATGGGTCGGAAGGCACCCAGCCCAGGAGCCGCTCATGTGCCCGAAGCCCCATGGCGGCCCATTGTTCCCGCGCCTGCCAGGCCCGCTCCAGCGCCTCGTCCAGGGCATCGACCGTGGGGGCGCTGATCAGGTAGCCATCGATGCCATCGGTGATCAGGTCCCGGGCACCACCCACATCCGTGCTGATGACCATGCGGCCGTGGGCCATGGCCTCCTGCAAGGCGAGCGAGCGCCCTTCCATGCGCGAAGCGAACAACGCCGCATGATGCGTGGACCAGATCGCCGCCTTGTCAGGCACGTGGCCTCTGAATGTCACATTGCGGAGGTCATGCACCCGGACCGCGCGCTCCAATGTCGCGCGTGATGCACCCTGGCCGAAGAAGGAGACCTGCAGGGGCCGTTCCCGCCATTTCGGGCGGGCCAGGAGTGCGATGACGAGATCCTGTCCCTTGTGATGCGGTGACAAGGCGCCGACCATGGCCAGGGACCAGCCGCCTTCCGTTGGAGGAGGGTCGAGCACTTCCGTCGTCGTATCCACGGGATTGTGCACGATCGAGGCACGGGTGAACACATACCCCAGTTCTCGTTCCGTCGCCTGCCGGTTCTGTTCGGAAACGAACCAGACCCGCGCGGCCCCCTCATAAGCATCGAGGTAGGCCTGCGTCATGTCATCGTTCATGGGAAGCCCCTCAATGACCAACTGGACCACCACGGCATACGCTTGCTTCCGGTCCCGCAGGACCTTGCTCATCCGAAGGAACTTGGGACATAGCTGATAGCCGACGGAGAAGACCACGAGGTCCGCCTTCGTACCCTGAAGCAGCTCCAGCTCATTGCTCCGGACCATGGGTGGCGCCCCCTGCAGCACGGTGGCCCAGGCCTGCTGCAATCGGTTCCGCTGGATCCTGCGCTCATGGCGTTTGTGCACCAGCACCCCACCTGCGCGGAGGGAACCGAGGACGGCGGGCTCCGGTGAATGGTCCCAAACGGAAGCGGTGACACGATGGCCCTCCCCGGCGAGGCGGGCTGCTGCACCGCTCCACAGCTCTTCACTGCCTCCCCAGGGAACGGCGTCGTTCGTACTGATGAAGAGGTATTCCAAATCTTAGCTGCCTGCAATCGTGTGCCAATGTCGAACACATAACGACGCGGGGCGAAAATAACATGTGGACATAGCTCGGCGTGATTTCGGACTGATTCAAACCCGATGTCGTACACGACCCGATCCAACGGATGATCACCATGGGGTAACGATCAAGCCGCCAACCGTTTTCGAGCGCCTCGTAGACGGCGACCCAATTCAATGCTTGGGAGTTCTATGAATTTGTACACACACCACGATACTACTAAGACTATAATGAACAAGATAAGAATGAACATCGTGACACCCAACGCACCGTGTCCTGCACCTCGTACTGATAGATACCATCTTAGTATTGGTTGATGGTATAAGTAGAAACTATAACTACATAGACCAATCACAACCATGAACTGCACCATTCGCTTCGCGATCACCTTACTGTTCGTCAAACTCCATGTCAGAGAATACTCCAACAGGACAGCATGAAACAGCGTGTATAAATAGAATTTCAACGGCTGATGAAGGGTAGTGAACTTTGAAAGTGTTATCACGGCACCCACAATGACCAACAGCAGGGAATGTCTCATGAAAACCTTCCTTCCAAGATGGTGCTCCTCAGCAAGAAAAGCTCCAACTGCCCAAAACAACCAGAACTTCAATAGCGATTTATCCAAAACAGGATTCTGTGCATCAACCACAAATTGATGTATCGAAGCGATCAGACTGAGGCCGAACAGGAGGAGAAGAGAACGCCTGAAACCCACTACACTTCTCATCCAGAGGAGAACTGGATACACGAGATACAACTGCGCCTCTAATGCAAGAGACCAGTATGAGGGGTTAATACTAAAGAAGGAAGCCTCATTCAGATTGTGTAGTAACAAAGCGTGCAACAGAATATCGCTCCAGCCCTGATGTGTGGTGATAGGAAGCAGCAGCGCAATAGAGACGAGATAAGGCGGATAGATCCTCCAGAATCTCTTACTGAAGAAGACTGGAAGGTTCAGTGGAGTTCCAGTCCTCAACCAAGCCAAATGGATCAAGAAACCGCTGATGAGCAGGAACAACTCGACCCCACTTGCTCCGAAGGCACTGGGAATGAGATTCCACATGAGAGCGCGTGCCCCTGTCCCATCCTTCAACAACAGACCATCGTAATCCTCCGAAGTGAACCTGAACCCTGGAACAAGGTCTCCTTGTACGTGAAAGAAGAAGACCAATAGTATGGCAATGGCGCGAAGTACATCCAGGTTCGCCAGATGGCCGACATCTCGTTTCGCCATGTTTGGGGTCAACTCTGCCGAAAGAAACCCAATAATCTTCCAATTCGGGTGGAGATCGAGTCATTCACGGGAATCGCACGATAACCCTTGGCCAAACGGCTCCCGAGCGGCGGCACCTCGATATGCTTCGGCACCAATGGCCCGCCGGACCATGTGGCCAACGAAGCGCTCCCTGCGATCAACGCGACCCACTGCTCGTAACTGCTGTGGTTCGAGTAGCGCTTCGTGATGAGTTCGCGTGCACCTTGCGAACACCGCTCCCAACGCACCTGATCGTTCGCGAGTTGAACGATCCGACCCGCGGCCGCGATCGGGTCATCACCCACCAGGATGCCGGTGGCCCCCTCGACGACCAGCTCCGGAATGCCGCTCTCCGTGGCGCGCACCACGGGAACCACACCGGCCGCCATCGCTTCCAACATGGATACGGGCAGACCTTCGTAGTCGGACATCAGGATCAAGGCCTGTCCTTCGAGGAGTTCCTGGCCCACCTGACCTGGATCAAGACGCCCCAGAAAGTGGATCCTCGCATTCAACCCGGCCTCTTCCACCACTCGCCGCGCCTCCACTTCCGCCGGACCCTGCCCCAGGACCTTGAACCGCAACCGGTGATCGGAGCGGCACGCGTGCACCATGGTCTCCACCACCAGACCGAAGCGTTTCTGCTCCTCCACGAGGCGCCCGCTGTAGATCACCGTGAACGGATCCGCCTTGAACACCGCGCTGTCCAATGGCACCTCCACGCCGTAGGGGATCACCACGGGTTCCGCAGCCAGCCCTTCCTGACGGCAACGCTCCGCCAGATGCTGCGAGACACAAACGAGCCTTCCGCCACAGCGTTCGGGCAGCGTGTGTCGCGCGATCTCCCAATAGTCCGGATCATCCGAATGCATGGTGAGGAGCCAGGGCAGGCCTTGCGCACCGGCGATCCCGGCCGCGATGTACATCTCGTTCAGGCATTGCGGGAGGAACATGGCGGGTCGGTGCCGCTCGAGGAAGTCCAGGGTGTCGCGGATATCCTGCTCCATCGAAGGACCCCGCTGAACAAGTTCCACCGCGACCCCCATCGTGCGCAACTGACCGACCAAGGACGAATCCTCGATCCCCGCGCCGATGTGATGCGACCGGACCACCAAGGGGACGCCCTCCGCGTGCAGGTAGGCCAACAAGCCATGGAGCCAGGTCGTGACCCCGCTGATGTCGTTCACCAATCCGTAATGACCGAAGGCGATCGGACGATCCAATGCCCGCAGCGCATCCAGCCCGGATGTCATGCCAGCCGCCTTCTGATACGTGAGATCAGGGAGGCATCTCCACCGCCACTGACCTTGGGTGCGTGCATGGAGACCTGGCGCACCGCCTCGAAGAGTCCCCGTTGGGACTCCCGCACCTCCAGCGCTTCCAATCGTTCAGCGGACTGAAGGACGGCACACGCGAACCCGCCCCACATGCTCCGGGCCGGAGCGGTGTCGTAGGCATGTTCGTGATAGATCCCCGGTATGAAGTCCAGGTCGATGGAATGCACGTGTGGCGAACCGGCCCAATCGGCGGTCCGGATCCCTTCGCGGCATTCCGGATTGAAGCTGTCGTGCATGATGATGATGCAACGACCCTTCGGGCGGAACGACAACAGGGTGTTGATGTCATTGCGCACACCCTTGGTGGAATGATCACCATCCACGAGGATGAAGTCGATGTTCTCGCCCGATCGTTCCCGTTCAGCGATGAGTGTCGGGAGCACTTCCGCGGAAGGCCCGGTATGGTAGCTCACGTTCGGGAAGCGACCGGCCAGTCGCTCGGGCACGGTGGGGTCGATATCCACGGAATGAACGCGCTCCGAGAAATGGGAGATCACCTGCAGGGACCCACCCTTGTACGTGCCGATCTCTAGGGAGACCTTCGGTCGGATCCTCCGCAGCAGGTCCTGCAGGGCGTATCGTTCGCAGTTCGTCATCTGCCAATGCAGCGCGAAGGCCGGGTCGCTGGTCAACCCATCGTCCGGTGCGTGATACCGGTGAATGCTCGGGGTGCTCATCCGTGAAAGAAGGTCAACAAGGTATCCATTATGCACGGCTATCCGGGTCCCCCAGTAGGGCGGCGACCGAGGCGAATCCCCTGGCGCGCAGGGCCGCCATGCGATGCATCATCTCCGCCCTGTTCCATGAACGGGTGGCGACCAGGCGTTCCAACAACGCAGGCTCCGGGCCGGAGCTTCCGCATCGCACCAGGTGATCACCGATGCCCAGTCGCTCGAAGAGATCGCGCAACTTGCTGTTCGGCAATTGGTAGCGGTCCGCGTTCTCGATCCCGATCAGGTTCGCAGCGCTCACCTGCAGGGTCAGGATGGATCCATGGAAACGATCGGTGACCATGAGGTCCAGCTGCTGATAGCCACGAAGGGCGTTGCCAACGACCGTGGCTGGATCCTCCCGATCGACCTCGGTACCGGGCGGGTGCATGTAATCGACCACCTCGAAGCCCTGGCCCGCCACGATCGCAGCGACACGCTCATAGAGCCCCGGGTCGGCCACCGCCACACCGGCCAGTGGCCGCTGCCGCGCCGACGACGGCGGGGTCGTGGTCGGGACCAGATGGGTGATATCCATGAGGATCGTCGGGTCCGGGACATGTGCCATGTGTTCGGTGCGATATCCGGCATCGCGTAAAAGACCCTCCGCAGTGGCGTCGCGGTAGAGGATCCGATCGAAGGAAAGCAGGTCCTGGCGAACGGGGCCCAGCCGCTCCCGCTCCAAAGCACCACCGACGTATGGATCGAAGGAGACGGCCAGACCGATCTTCCTGGGCCCGGAAAGACCGGGCAGGTAGTAGGCGTTGGGTGGCAGGGCATCCGCTATCGGCTCACCGAAGTAACCGTCCAGCTGAAACACGGTATCACTGCCCACCACCACCATGTCATAGGCCGCATCGCTGATCCTCCCCATCAGTTCATCCACACCGAGGCCCAGGGGCAGTGCAGGCCCGAACGCACAGCGCTCACGCAGGAAGCGGTCATAGGCGCGCTCGCTGCGGATGAAGTCGTTCTCCGCCGGCTTCGCGAACAATCCCTTTCCCTTGGTGGTCCTGCGCTGCCGGGCCTTGAAAGCCTCGGAAACGGCCGGGACGTGATCGATCACCTCCACCTGCGCCTGTGGGTAGAGGCGTGTGAGCAGGTTGTAGGAACAATAGGTCTGCAACACCGACCCGATGTTGACCACGTGGTGATAGGTAAGCAGTCCGATGCGCATGAATGCCACTCGAGCGCTAGTTGAAATGATTCAAAATGAGCGGATGCACCACCGTGAGATCGGGATGACCTTCGGTATCCACCTCTCCGAGGAACGCAGGATCCACGGCGCACAAGGCGGCGCTGCTCTTCTTGCCACTGGCGATGTCCCTGGTCAAACCATGCAGGTCCGTCCATGTCCGGTAGTACGGATTCGCCTGTACCGCTGCACCGACCTGTTCCGGAAAGCAGTCCTCCGGATGGTCCACCCAGAGCTCCGGCAACAACGCCTCTTTCGGCGCTCCCGCATGTTCCGACCGGTACGGGCGAGCCAGAAGTCCGACCTCCTTCGCCACCGGATGAGCGTTGAAGCGATCAGCAATGGAAGCAACGGCCCTCTCACGCGCTTCGCGATCCATGGCCCGCCCACCGAAGCGTTCGTCGTTCAGGAAGATCCCCGGCACGTAATAATGAGCGAAAGCCTCGGACCTCGCGTGATCGACACGCCGGACCTTGGGAAGCACCGGAACGGGATGGACACCTGCCGCCTCGCGGATGGCTTGTTGCATCCGTCCCCGCACCTTCTCCACGAGACCACGCGCCGGGACAGGCGGATCGAGGTGGCGCAGTACGCCGATCTCCTCCAGGATCACGTTGAAGTTCACCATCCGTTTGAACGGGGCCATGCCGTGATCCGAGACGACCATCACCTGCTCCGGTGCGAGCTGGTCCACCGTGTATCGCAGCGTATCATCCAGCGTGGAGTAGAACTGCTGCAACAGGTAGTGCAGCGCGGAGGTGGCCCTGCCACGCGCCATCAACTGTTCGATGGTGTACATGAAGATGTTCGCCAGCACGACCGGTTCCTTCTGCACGAAGAAACCCATGTCACACGGGCCTTGCCTCTTGACCAGGTCGACATAGATGCGTACCCGCCGCCAGATGGCCTCGGAGCACTTGTCAAAGAAGAGATCCGTGCTGCGGATACCGGAAACATTGAACCTGGTTTCCCAGATCATCCGCTCCTCGATCATCATGGTCTGCAGCTCGGGAGGATGACAGGCCTCCTTCGGGATCCTGCACTCCGGACTGAATCCACCACCTGCACCACCAAGCACCACTCCATTCACCACCGGCGCAGGCATCATGGTCGGCAGGTTCAGCCAGGCCGATCGTTTACCCCGGGCGTCCAACTCCACCCACAATGGCTTCCGTTCCCGGTCCATTGGAAAGTTCTTCGACCCGAACGACTGGGTGAAGCGCGGCGTCCCATCCAATGCCGGTTGCTCGTAGAAGGCCCCGGTGACCGTACCAGGAGAACCTGAGA
>Ga0116144_10002529_pt1 | contig 19582 bp, 20 predicted proteins | sample AD_UKC035_MetaG_FD_89746 | JGI IMG/M metagenome (GOLD analysis project Ga0116144, IMG submission 89746) | Active sludge microbial communities of municipal wastewater-treating anaerobic digesters from USA - AD_UKC035_MetaG | ecosystem: Engineered > Bioreactor > Anaerobic > Digestate | place: USA...
AACTAAGGCAAAGGAATCTCTGGATTCCTGTAACAACTCCCATCTTTTTTGTTTCTTGAGACTGACAGTAACGACACTTTTTTTGGCCATAACTCAGCTCCTTTGAGTTAATATGACCTCAACTATATGATAATAAAAGACATTATACCAGTTTCAGACACCGATATTTGCAATTATCCCCGTTTTTCAGTTCTTAATTATCCGTGCTGACACTTTGCGATCTCGCATCCGAGGAGCAGCGATAGAAGGCGATCCGCTCCCAGGGCTATCCCCGCGGATCTAGGCATAAGCCCTGCCGCTTCAAAGAATAGCTCGTCGGCCGGATGGGGCTCCTTGCCGAGTTTCATCCTCTCCGCCTGGAAAAATAGGAACCGGTCTATGTTCTTCTGCTTGCCGGTCAGTTCGTTGTATGCGTTGGCGATCTCGACGCCTCCGATGTAGATCTCGAAGCGGTCTATCAGGCCGTCCTCCCTGACTTCGGCAAGGGCCGACTGGAAAGAAGGATAGCCGAAAATCGCGACGGGCTTTTCGCGTTTTGCAAGCTCCTTCTCGATCTTTTCGATGCAGATGTATGAAAAACAATCGTTCTCGCTCCATCCGGACGAGACCGACGCGCCGTTCCCTTTCGCCAACGAGCGCCATTTTTCGATTGAATCAAGCTCTTTCAGGCTCGTCCCAACTGTATCTTTAAAGAGACGATTCAGTTCTATGACCTCGATGCCTTGATCCAGAAAGATCGGCTTTCCCTGTGAAGTTTTCAGTTCCGGATCACAAAAATCCCTGACAATACTGGCGAAAAGATTTTCGCAGTCAACCACAATATCTTTGGGCACGGCATGAACCCGATACCACTCCAGCATGAGGAATTGCGGCGAGTGACTCTTAGAGGGTGTTTCGTCCCTAAACGAAGGTGAGAGGGAGAACACTCTTTCCGCTCCCGCGGCAAGCAGTTTTTTCAGGTAGAATTCCGGCGAAGTCGGGAGAAACCAGGTCTGTCCAGTCTCCATTCCTCTCGCGATGAACGGGTCGAGGTGCGGCTCCATCCCCGCTGCCGGAACGAAAAGCGGCGGGTCCACTTCAAGGAAATCGTTCTCCTGAAAGAACTTCCTCACGATCCGGAGAAAACGGCCCCGCTTTTCCAAATTGTCCAGTTTTAAACGAATGGGATCTATCGGGGACTCATTCATTCGGGGCAAGTTCCGCGAATCCCTTGAGCGTAAGGCCGAGCATAAGTTCCTTTAGGCCGTCCTCCGCCCTCTCGAATGGCACAAGGCAGTAATCGACCCCGGACACCGTGAATTCCGCTTCAGCCCCTGTAACATCGGCGACCCGGTCAAGATGAGCAAGCCACACGAGTCTCGCTATGGTGTCGAAATTCCCGGGGGCCCTCGTTCCGTCAACAAAGGAGATGTCTTTTCTCTCGTCATCAGTCTCAACGCCGTCGAGGCCCATGGCATAACGGAATGTAAGGTCTTCCGAATAGAGGTTCCTGAGGTTCGGGAAAGCGGGGTAGTAAATGACCCTGAGCGGGTTCATGTTCGACCACGCGCGCACCTTGTGCTCATCAGGCGCCGAGAATCTGAATCTTCCGTCGATCTTGAAGAACGGCACATGGAAGATCTTGGCCTGAGGCGCGATCGTCGGCTTGAGAACGATAAGCCGCATGCTTTCCGGGAAACGGTCCATGACGAAAGCCTTGGCGCACGCCATGCAGAGGAATACGCGTGCCGGCGCCCCTCCTTTCAGCTCCGCGCCGCATTCCGGGCAGACAAGTGAAATGAATAGCCTTTCTCCGCTCATCTTCTCCTATTCTCCAGCGCTCCCTCGAAAACGGTCGAGATCAATGACAGGATGCCCTTGAGAAACGGCGTCAGCGGGGTCTCGGGAGTCTCACCGATCTTCTCTATCGACGGGCCTTTTGGCGAAACCTTGACGACATACGGCGTCCGGAAAAGGAGATACGCGGCGTTCAAACCTCCGCCGAAGACCAGCGAGGCGAACATGAAAAAGATGGATCCCGCGTATATCACGCCCGTGACATCTATTTTTGACATTGAGAAGGTCCCGAGGACAAAGCCGAGGAATTTTCCAAAGAAGAAGCCGAGCATTCCGGCGAGAAGGAAGGAAAGCATGACGATCTTCTTCCTCTGGCAAGGCAGCCGCCCCCAGAGAAATCCTCCTTCAACGAGGTCATATGTCACGGAAAAGTAATTGTTCTTCAGTTTGAACAAAAGTTCTTCGACCGGGTAATAGATGATCGAGACATCCATTTCCAATATCTCAAGCGTGTCCTGGTCTTTTTTTGCGGACTTTACCCCCTTCTCGACGATCCTGTCGATCGGTATGTCGGGAGCGATCACCTCGCCCTCGACCGCAAGCTCATGAAGGACAACGGGCTTCATCTTGGGCAGGTTCTTGAGCGCCGACTCCCTCAGCCTGTCCTGGGCGAGTTCAGCCTCCTGGATCTTCGCGGCTTCATACACGTACCTGTAGTCGCCGAGGACCACCCTGCTGTCCTCTTCCCTGACGATTTCCGTCTTTTTCCTCCTGTATGAAGATAGGTTCCCAGGCCCCGCGTTTTCCGGCAAGTCATGAACCTCCTTGTAAATAATTCTCTCCCTGCCTGTTTCCATAACACCGCCGCGTTTGCCTGATACCATGTAAAGCGGGACGAACCTGATCCTTCTCGACAGGAGGACAGCCGATTCCTTCAACCCCTCCTTTACAAGCGGCGCGCGGAAAAGGTCCTCCGTCTCCCGTCGCACGTCCTCCGCTTTCATCCTCGCGGGGATCGCAAACCTGGGGATAAAATCGTCCGCCTTGTAATAGAGAGGCTTGTCGCAGTATCTGCAGGACATTTTCCTGGAACCCATAGGGGCGGGAAGAGTTCCTCCGCAGGCCGGGCAATTGAGGTTGACCGGGGGGCTCACCTGAACCTCCTCATCACATAATCCGAAATGAACGGCGTGGTAACGAGGACCAGCGCCAGGGTTACGAAGAAAGCGGCGGGAACGGACTTGATAAAGAAGGAAATCACCGTGAATAAAAGAAAATACGCGATAAAGTGACCCAGCAGGAGGCGGTTCTCGCCGGCGGTCGTCGGAAGTGGAAAAGGCTCGAAATAGGTTCTGCCCGCCACGGCGTCCACGTAAGCCTTGAGGGGGTTCCCTTCGATGCCGAAGGTGAACTCGTAGAAAGGAAGATGGTAAACGACCGGCGCATCTCCGCCCCGGGCTTCAAAATACAGCAAGGACTCCTCCACGGGAACCACAAGCTCACCCCACTCCTTCGCTTCGGGAGGGAGTATGAGAGGGCTGCCCGACGGGATCTCCAGATCCTCGAAGAATGGAGGATGAGGAGTGAATCCGGCGCGCGTAACTTCACATCCTTCGACCTTGCCGACTAGAAAAGGTAGGAGGACTTTTTTTCGGGAAAGGATCCTGGGCATTCCGGCGCCGGTCTTGGCTATCGCTTCGGAAAAAAGAGAATCCGCCCTTTTCTCCGTTATGATGAAATCGAAGCAGAGCTCCCGGAAACTGGCGGCCCTTCCGGTGTAAAGCGTTGAGCCGCAAAAACAGCAGACGATGAAATCCTGCTCCGCCTGAAGCTCTACAGCCCCTCCGCAATTGGCACATTTTATCCCTGCCATCTGCGGCTATCCCTCAGACCGACCTCGGCGATTCCTGCCAGGCAGATTCGCGGTACCACGCCGGTTCAGTAGCCGAGACTTCCTTGTTGAGCTCCTCTTCTATGTCGGTATGGAAGGTCGACCATTTTTCGCATCTGCCGCAGTAATCCCTCCAGGACGGACTTTCTTCTCCGCATGAACCGCATTTGTAAGCCATCTCCATGGGCTTCATCAGCCTCCTCATCTCGTTGTAATGGGAACAGGCGCGGAGGTATTCCTCCCTTCGCTCGTTGATCTTCGCCAGGTGGAACTCAACGGTCGGAGTGGGGGAAACGAGCGACTCGATCTCGGTGAAGAGCGCCTCGGCCTTCTGAAAAGAGCCGAGCTTGAGGTGAAGCCTGGCAAGGAGGAACTTGGGGGTGACCTTTTTCGGCATCAGCGACGTCGCCGATTCGTATTCTCCGATCGTCTTCTCGGGTTCGCCTTTTTCCATGAGAAGCTTTTCCATGAACAGAAGAGGGACGATCGATCCGCTCTTCGCGTAGCACTCCCTGTAATTCTGAATAGCGCCCTCTTCGTCTCCCGCAAGGAGGTAGGCCTCGGCCAGGCGGATGTAGGAGGGCATGAACGCGGGGTAGTCCTTCTTGATCGATTCCAGGCCCAGGACGGCTTCATCGAGCCTCTTTCGGTCGAGCAGGGAACTGAAGATCTGGTAATCTATCGCGGGAGAGAACTCCTCGTCGGCCTTTCTTTCTTCCTCGAGAACGTTCGCCTTCAGGATCTTGACCTGGATCTCCTTGGCTTTCTGCCAGTTCTTTTCCTTGATGTAGATGTTCCTCATGAGCCTGAGGGCGTGAAGGGCTCTCCTGGGCTGTATCGAGATTATCTCGGAAAGCCACTTCTTGCCTTCTTCGAAGCTCCCCTTGGAAACATGGTCCTCCACCATCGCGTAGAGCGCCTGCAGGTGTCTGGGGTTGACCACGAGGGCTTTCAGATGCCACGAGATCGCCTCTTCTATCTTCCCGATGCTCCTGAGGGTGTCACCAAGTTTGATAAGCGCGGGAAGAGAAGAGGGATTGAGGGCGATCGCCTCCTTGAAATGCTTTATCGCTTCCAGAGGCCTGGCGCCTAGTACGGCGTCCATGCCTTTGAGGTACTTCGTCTCGGCCTCCCTGGCCGCGCGCTCGCGGAACTTCGCGAGCCACATGGAAACGATCTTTCCGAGCCCCAGCGTGAGCGTAATGAATGAAAAGACTACGAAACCTGTCGAGAGGGAAAGAACGAGGGCCGCGGCAACGGTCGTCTCGATTCCGAAGATGGAAAACGGTTTTTTCAGAAGTTCAATGTTCTCTTCAGCCGCCCTTACGATGGCGATGACGAAAAGAAAAAGGACACCGAAGATGAGCGCCGTTCTCTGGCGCATTTGGGCTCACTCCTCTTCTTCGAGCTGGCCCTTGTCCTGGAGTTCCTGGCACTCCACGCAGTGGCGTGCCCACGGAACAGCCTCCAGCCTCCTCGCCTCTATCTTCTCCCCGCAGTGCTGGCATTCTCCGAAGGCCGTCTCCTTGACCCTTCTCAGGGCCGCGTCTATCAACCGGAGCAGCCTGCGGTCGGTGTCGGACAGGGAGTACCAGTATTCCTTGTTGTAATTGACGGAAGCTTCGTCGACAGAATCCAGAGTCCCGTCAGCGCCCGCGTCGCCGCTTCTCTTGATCTTGTCCACGTAGGCTGCTTCAAGGTCGGCCTTCTTTTTCTTCAGGGCTGCTTCGAATTTGGCTCTTGATTTCTTGTCCATTGATCCCGGTCCTCCATTACTTAGAGTAAGGAATATTATTATACAGAGTGTAGCCTCTGTAAACCTGTTCCATCAGCACCAGCAGGGAAAGCTCGTGGGTGAAGGTCATCTTCGAGAGCGAGAGCGGGGCGGCGCGTTCCGGGAGCAGGCTTCTGTCCAGCCCGTGCGCGCCTCCGATCAGGAAGCAGATCTTCTTTCCCGAGTCCTTGAAGCCCGCGAGGAAGGACGCGAACTTGGCGCTATCCATCTGCGCCCCCTCCGGCGTCAGCGGAACGGCTTCGCAGTTCTTCGGGACCTTCGAGAGCAGGTCTTTTGTCTCCCTGCTCCTCCTTGCCGCCGGGTCTTTCACCGGAGAATCGGGGACGGACGAGATCTCGATCTTCCACTCGCCCCTCACGCTCCGCGCGAGCCTTTCGACCTCTTCTCCGATAGCTTTGTTCCTGATCCTGCCTACGGTCAATATCTTTATCTCCCACATCGTTTAAACGCCAATGATAGCCTATTCCTTGTCTTCTTTCAAATGTTCCCACAGGCTCTTCCTGCTTATGCCGAGCCACCTGGCGGCTTCGCCCCTCCTGCCGCCGGTCTTTTTGAGCACCGCCTCGATGTACCTCCTCTTCAGCTCATCGAGCGTGAGCCTTTCAGAAACCGCTCCCGAGACCGGTTCGTCCCCGGGGAACAGGAAGTTCGGGGGCAGATCGCTGATCTCCAGCGGATCGCTCCCTGAATGGCAGAGCTGGCGGACGACGTTCTCCAGTTCCCTTACGTTACCCGGCCATCCGTGGCTTTCAAGGCATATCGCTAGGCCTTGGCTCACCTCAGGAACCTTTTTTCCCGCTTTCCTGCACTCCTGTTTCATGAATGCAGTGATGAACCTCGCTATGTCCCCGCGACGCTCCCTGAGAGGCGGAAGGTCTATGCGGAAAACGTCCAGTCTGTATAGCAGGTCGGCTCTCAGCCTTCCTTCCCTGACCAGTTTTCCGGGGTCTTCGGGAAAGGAGACTATCATTCTGCCGCGAAAGCTGGTTTTTCTCGTTGCTCCGATCTTTTCGAACTCGCCCGACTCGACAAGCCTCAGGAAGATGGCCTGCGCGGAAGGCGGAATCTCTTCCAGCCCCGAGATGCCGAGAGTCCCGCCTCCGGCCGCCTCCAGGATCCCGATCCTCGGCAGGACTCCCGTGGCGACCCCTCTTTCGACTCCGAGTATCTCCGATTCGATGAGGCTTTCCGGGACGCTGCCGGCGTGCCACTCGATGAAAGGTTCCCCCTCTGTCCCGCTTTTTTCGTGGATATACCTTGCGATGTAGCTTTTACCGGACCCGGTCTCCCCCACTATGATGACCGGCCTTTTTTCCCTGGAGAGCTTTTCCGCTAGGCCGACGGCGTACCTGAATTCCGGGTCCCTGCCGACCGGCTTCATCCTACAACGCCACTCTCGGGGCGTCGAGCCAGATCTTTTCAAGGTTGTAGTATTTTCTCTTCTCGTCGAGGAAGATGTGGGCTATGAAAAAACCGTAATCGAGGAGCACCCACTGGGCGTTCCTCATGCCTTCGACGTTGTAAGGCTTGATCTCGAACTCTTCTCTGAGGTCTTCTTCAAGTCTTTTCGCGATGGCGTGGACCTGCCTCGTGTTGGTTCCGCTGGCGAGCACGAAATAATCCGTCATCGTGGTGAGCTTCGTCAGGTCGAGCACAAGCGTTTCTTCGCCCTTCATGTCCCCGATCACCGCCGCGACCTTCTTAAGTATCTTTTTCTCCTTCGCTCTCATCGCGCCTCCGTCCTTCACGAATATACAGATTGCTTCTGAATATACTCCCAAACGCTTTTTGACAGCAAGCGGGATGGATCCTTCCCCGAGGCGATCGTTATCCTGATCCCGTCGGAACTTATGTGGACCTCTTTCGTTCGCATGATCGTGTCTTCGCGACCCGCCTTTTCGATTTTTGCGCCGCTCCTCGGAAAGACCGCAAGCTTCGCCAGCATTCTTATCTCCGCGGGATCCTTCCAGCGGGGAAGGTCCCTGTAGGAATCTGCTCCCATGATGAAATAAAGTCCGGATTTCGGATATTTCCCTCTCAGGTATCTGAGGGTGTCGGCCGTGAAGGAATATCCTCCCTTCTCCAGCTCCACCGTATCGATCAGCCAGTTCTTTTTCCCGCTGATCGCCAGCGCGGTCATGTTGGCTCTGTGAAAGCCCGACGCAACCGGCTTATGCCCCTTCAGCTTGTGCGAGGAGCAGGGAACGAAGAGAACAAGGTCCAGCCCGAGTTCCTTCTCTGCCGCCGCCGCTATTTTCAGATGGCCCTTGTGTGGGGGGTCGAAGCTTCCCCCGAGAACGCCTATCTTCATTGGTCGTCCCTGAAGTAGCTCCATACTGTCTTAAGGAGCGGGTTCAGCCCCTTGTGCGCCGCGGCGGAGATCCTCAGGTAGGAATCGCCCCTGTCGACGCAGAAGCTTCTCAGCTCTTCCTCTTTATCCGAATTTTCCGTTATGTCGATCTTGGTGCCAAGGATGACCCTGGGCTTTTCCATCAACTTCGGGTTGTACATGAAAAGCTCGTTTTCAATCAGTTTCAGTCTTTGAAGAGGCGTCGAGGTCTCGTCCGAAAGATCCACCAGGTGCAGGATAACCCTCGTCCTTTCGACATGCTTCAGGAACTCGTCCCCGAGGCCCGACCCGCTGTGGGCCCCCTATATGAGCCCGGGAATGTCCGCGATCACGAACGACCTGTGCCGTTCTCCCTCTACGACTCCGAGGTTCGGGCTCAATGTGGTGAACGGGTACGCCGCTATCTTCGGCTTGGCCCTCGTGAGTGCTGCGAGGAGGGTGGATTTCCCGGCGTTCGGCATTCCGACCAGTCCTACGTCGGCGAGAAGCTTGAGTTCCAGGTTGAGCCACTTCTCCTCGTTGTCCCCGCCCCTGTCGGCTCTCCTGGGAGCCTGGTTCGTCGCGCTCTTGAACCGCGCGTTCCCCCTTCCGCCCTGTCCGCCTTTGGCGACAAGGAATTTCTGTTTGTGCTCCACGAGATCCGCGACCGGCTCGCTGTTCCCGTCGATGAATATCTGCGTTCCGATCGGAACGTAGATGAAGCAGTCCTTTCCCGCCGGTCCGCTTTTAAGCGCGCCCATCCCGGGAGTCCCGTTCTGCGCCTCGAACCTTCTCTTGTACTTGAAAGAAAGGAGGGTCCTCAGGGTGTGTCTTGCGACCACATAGACGTTCCCGCCGCGCCCGCCGTCACCGCCGTCGGGTCCGCCCTTGGGAACATACTTTTCTCTTCTGAAGCTTACAGCTCCGGCTCCCCCCCGTCCCGATCTGACGAAGATCCGAGCCGAATCGACGAACATCAAGCTCTGCTATTGAACGATATCGACATAGATGCCGAGGCGGCCCCTGTGCCTGTAGGCGACCTTTCCGTCGGTCAGAGCGAAGAGAGTGTCGTCGCTCCCTATGCCTACATTGCGTCCCGGCTTGTGAGGAGTTCCCCGCTGACGGATAAGGATGGTCCCAGCTGTGACCTGTTCTCCTCCGAACCTCTTGACGCCCAGCCTCTGGGAGTTGCTGTCTCTTCCGTTCCTGGAGCTTCCCTGTCCTTTTTTATGTGCCATTGGTCCTTCTCCTCGCTACTTTTCCAAAGCGGATACTTCGATAAGGGTGTAGATCTGCCTGTGGCCTCTGAGCTTCTTGTACTGTTTCCTTTTCTTCTTATGAAAAACAAGCACTTTCCTGGCTTTCAGCTCTTTCACCGCGGTGGCTTTCACGATCCACTTTCCGTTCTCGTTGAAGTCCACCTTGTTGTCCGCCGAGACCAGGATGGGGGTGAAGTTGACTTCCTCTCCGGGCTGAACGTTCAGTCTTTCGACCCTGAGTTTGTCGCCCACGCTGACTTTATGCTGCTTTCCACCGGTTTTGATTATGGCGTACATTCGATCCTCCATAGCGAACGGATATGATGAACCAAAAACCCTTATTTGTCAAGTAGATGAAATGGAAAAGGAGAAGGCCTCCCCGGAGCGCCGGAGTTGATCATGCTTCTATCTTCTTGATATGAAAGAGTTTTCAGGCTTCAGGCACGAACCACAATCAAGTCTGAGAACGCCTCCGGAATTGTGCCCGGGCCCTTCCGCGCCTATTCCTGGTCGCGCGGCTTCGCCCGGACCGCGAGGAGAGTGACATCGTCGAACTGGGGCAGGGCTCCGCGCCACGAGTCGAAGCGGACGAACAGTTCCTCGAGGATGACTTCCGGCGGGCAGTTGACTGCGTTCCTGAAATACTCCGCGCACCTCTCGTAATCGAGCAGCTCTCCGTCGGGTCCCGGCTGTTCCAGGTAACCGTCCGAGAGAAGCAGGATGGTGTCGCCAGGCATTATCCGGAACCTGATCTCTTCATACGGAAGGTCTATCTCGGTCCCCAGGAACATGCCGCTGAGCGGGCTTCGTTCTATCGATCCCGTGGCGGCCCGGTGTATGAAGAACGGCGGCATCGCGGCTCCCATGGCGCGGGCTTCCCCGTCCTTTATCCGCAGGATGCCGAACGCCATGAATATCTGCCCGAGACCTATCGTTCTAAGGGTCTTGTTGCATTCGCCGAAAATCATGTCGAGTTCCGGCTCGCCGCAGAGTCTCGCGAAGAGGCCCTTCATGATGGACACCATGATGCCCGCGCGGGTCCCGTGGCCAGTCGCGTCCCCGATGGCCAGGGTGATCGTCCCGTCATCCGCGACATGCACGTCGTAGTAATCGCCGCCCACTTCCGTTGCCGTCCGGATCCTCGCCGCCAGTGCGTAGAGAGGGTGGTCGGGCATGTGAGAGGGCAGCATCGAGAGCTGGAGTTCCCTCGCCTCTTCGAGCTCCTGGCTCTTACGCTCGTTCTCTATCCTGATGGCGCGTGATTCCGCCTCCATCATCCTCGACTCCAGCTCGGCGGCCTGGGCGTGGAGTTCCGCCTGCACGAGCTTGTGTTTTTGCCGCTCCCTCGCCTTCTCGAAGCGGACTATCACGAAGACCAGGCCCGCAAGCGTCAGCATGTAGAGCCCGTAGGCCCACAGGGTCTTCCACCACGGCGGCTTCACGAGTATCCCGAGGGTGACGCCCTCTTCGTTCCACACCCCGTCGCCGTTGGTCCCCCTGACCCTGAGAGTGTAGGAGCCCGCGGGCAGGGTGGTGAACATGACGAACCTTCGGGTCCCTATGTTCATCCATTCGTCCTGGAGGCCTTCCAGGCGATACGAATACCGGTTCTTCTCGGGCGCAGCGAAATCGAGCGACGCGAATTCGAAAGAGACGACCCTGTCTCCGTGGCCCAGAACGATCTCCGGAGTATATGTGATCACGCTCTTCAGTATCGTCCTGCCGTCCTTGTCCGGCCCCAGGGGAACGGCCCGCCCCGAGATCTTGAAATCCGTGATGACCACGGGAGGCCTGAACGGGTCGTCGAGAATCTGTCCCGGATCGAAAGCGTTGAAGCCGGAGATCCCTCCGAAGAACATCTCGCCCCTTCCGTCCTTGTAATAGGCGCCGCCGTTGAACTCGTTGCTCTGCAGGCCGTCCTCGACGGTAAACACCCTCACCGTTCCGGTTCCGGGGGAGTATTTCGCGATCCCGGCGTTGGTGCTGAGCCAGAGGTCACCGCCGCCATCCTCGAGGATCCCGTATATGCCGTCGTCGGGTAGCCCGTCGCTCTTCCTGACCACGGTAAAATGTCCCGTCGCGCGGTCCATCCTGTTGAGGCCTCCGCCGAAGGTGGCTATCCAGAACCTCCCTTCCCGGTCCTCGTGGATGGAGAAAACGTAATCGCTTGAAATGCTCAAGGGATCTAGAGGATCGTTCCTGAAGCGGGTGAATGTCCCCGCGGCCCTGTCGAAACGGTTGAGCCCCGCGCCCTGGGTCCCGAACCACAAGACCCCGCTCCTGTCCTCATAGGCGATCCTGACATAATCGCTTGATATGGTTTTCGGATTATCCGCCGCCGAACGATAGTGGACGAACTTCGAAGCGGCGGGGTCCCACCTGTCGAGGCCTCCGCCGTGAGTCCCCACCCAGATGGTCCCGAGGCTGTCCCTGAAAACCATCCGCAGGTCGTTGTGGGAGAGGCTCCCCGGATCCGAGGGGTCGTGCCGGAAATGGCTGAACTTGCCGGTTTTCGGGTCGAACTTGTCGAGCCCGCCTCCGTTGGTCGCCACCCAGAGCGTCCCGTCGGGGTCCGGGATGACCATCCTCACGGAGTTGTGGCCGAGCGAACCTGGGTCGGAAGGATCGTGCAGGTAACGCTTGAATTTCCCCGCGGCCCTGTCCATGAGGTTGAGTCCGCCGTCGTTGGTTCCCACCCAGAGCCGGCCGTTTTCCGGCTCGCAGAATGTCCAGACGATGTTGTCGCTGAGCGACGACGGGTCTTTCGGATCGTTCCTGAACAGAAGGAAATTCTTCTTCCTGAGGTCGCACCTGCTCGCCCCTCCGCCGTAAGTACCCACCCAGAGCACCATCGAACTGTCCAGGCAGAGGGACCAGACTCTGTTGCTGCCGATGCTTCTCGGGTCCTGAGAGTCGTTCCTGAAGTTCGCGAATATCCCCGACGCCGGGTTCTTGAGCCTTGATAGCCCGCCCCCGTCGGTTCCGGCCCAGATAGTCCCTTCCGGATCGACGATCACGGCGAGGACATGGTCGTCGCCGAGGCTCGACGGATCTTCTTCCGAATGCCTGTATATAATGAATCTGCCCGTCTTCGGATCGAGCCTGTTGAGCCCGCCGCCGTTCGTACCGATCCACAGAGCCCCCGACGGGTCGCCAGCTATCGCTCTCACGTCGTCGTGACTGAGCGAGCCGGGATCTGACGCGCTACGAGTATAACGCGTGAATTTCCCTGTTTCCGGATCGAGCTTGCAGAGCCCGCCGCCTGAGGTTCCCACCCAGATTGCGCCGGCCCTGTCTTCAAAAAGCGCCCTGACGTCGTCTCCCGATATCGATGAAGGATCTGAAGGGTCACGCCTGAAATGTCTGAAACTCCCCGTCTTCCTGTCCAGCAGGTCCAGGCCTCCGCCGCCGGTTCCCACCCAGACCCTGCCCTTCCTGTCCTCCAGGACCGCCCATACTATGTTGTTGCCGAGACTCGCGGGATCGGCAGGGTCGTGCTGATAATGGGCGAACTTCTCGGTCGCGGGATCGAAATGCTCGAGGCCTTTATAGAAACTCCCGATCCAGAGCGTTCCGTCGGAGCTTTCCGAGATCGATTTTATCTCGTTGTGGGCCAGGCTGTTCGGGTCCTTCGGGTCCGGCTTGAATATCTTGAACGTGTATCCGTCGTAGCGGTTCAGCCCGTCCTCTGTAACGAACCACATGAAGCCCCGGCTGTCCTGGGTCATCGCGTTTACGATGCTCTGGGAGAGGCCGTGCTCGATCGACAGCGTGCGGAAAGTTACACCGTTCTGAACGGACTGGGAGGAAACGGCCAGCCAGGTAAAAACCGTCAGGAAAATCATCAGGCGAAAGCGCAGGGACAGGGACTTCATACCGGCATTCTCCACTAAAACTCCAACAATGGCTACGCCTCTTCAGGACGCTTTGTTTCAGTATTATTTTGGATAAAAACCGGCTTCTTGTCCAGCGTCCGAAGAAAAAACGCCGCGGTTTCCCGCGGCGCCATGGTCGTGTTTATCTATAAAGAGCGTTTAAGGCTACTTTTCCCCTTCGATCCTTTCGAGCTCGGCGTAGGCCATCTCGGCGATCTCCTTCCGGAGACCCTGCGACGCGATCAGGTCGGTAAAGGCTCTCCGGCCGTCAACCAGTTCCTTGATGTATACCTTGATCTCCTCTTCGGAATAGTAGTTCTTCGGATCCCACTCGGAGAGGATCTTGCCGTCGCACTCGAAGACCTCCTCGGTCTTGAGCGGGCACTCGCGGTAGCCGTTGGAGCCTCTCAGGTCCCCTCTCTGCAGGGCGGCCATCACGTCAATGGGAACTCTCTTCGCCTTCCTGACGAGGGTCTTCTTGCCGGTCTCCTTGTCTATGTTGATGATCTCTCCCATGCCGCCGGTGTTGTACTGGAAGAAATGGACCTTGCCGGGGTACTTCTCCACGAGGCCCTTGATGATGTCGTGAAAAACGTTGACCTTCCTTCCCTGGTCGCCGATGATGAAGTCGTCCATACCGACGATCCTGACGCTCTCGCCGGCCTTCTCGGGGACGGTGGCGAACGAGTGGGTCGATTCCCCCCACAGGTAGGCGAGGACACCCTGCTTCCAATCGAGTCTCTGCGCGAAGGGCATCATCGTGTTCCTTCTCGTGATGAATGCGAATACGAGGCCGTCGAGCTCTTCAAGCGTGGGGATGTTGATCGAATCGGCGCAGATCGAGACCTTTTTCCCGTCCCTTTCTACCTTGAGGTGCTTCCTGTTGAGGACGCCCCTGCCGTTCTCGCCTAGCCGCTCGTCAAGGAAGTTGATGTTGCCCTCGTAGTCCACCATCACGTTCTCGAGAAGAGCGGTCTTGTGAACGAGGGAGTTGTACATCGCCTCCTGGAGCTTCACGTCGACGTCGGTTTTCACGTAGTAGTTCTGCTCCGTTCCGAAAGCAGAGCCGTCCTTCTTGAGCATGACGATGTCGTCCTGCGCGACGAAGGTGCCTTCCTTCTTCGACGGGTCGAGGCCGAGCTGGTGGCACGACCAGGTTGATTTGCCGGTAGCGGTGAGGCCGAACATGAAGACGCCGAACTTCTTCAGCTTGTCCTTCTTGTGGTCCCTCGCCTTGACGATCTTCGTTCCGGCGTGGAGGCCCAGCATTCCCTGCTGGTCTGCGCGGAACATCGCCTGCCTGAGGAAACCTTTCTTGCACTCTCCGGTGTAGTCTGTTCCAAGGGCGATGTTGATGTTGTGCTCGGGGATGACGAGCACCTGGAGCCTCATCATGTGCTCCTCGGGTATGTGGATCATGATGAACTCGGGGCCGGGCTTGCTTTCGTCGACGTCGTTCATCGTCATCGCCCACTGGTAAGCTAGGCGGTAGTTCTTGATGTCCGCTACCGAGACATAGATGTTGCATTTCGGGTTGTACTCGGCGTTGTCGCACATTTGCCTGCGGACATGGACGAAAGGCATCGTCTTGAGGAGCTCGAGGACCTTCTTCAGCTGGCCGGGAGCTTTTTCGACGATCTCCAGCTGAACCTTGGTCGGCTTGGGGACCACTATTCCCGGGCCGTCTCCGAGATAAACGGTCTTCGCTGCCATCCTCGATGAGATCTTGGAATACCAGAGCGGCGAGCCTGTCTTGGTGAAACGGGCCGTCGCGTAAGCTTTCTTCTTGAGCTCCGCCATGGTCGGATGCTCGATGTTGGGTCCCTTCAGCGACGCGGGAAGGGCGTCCGCGAACTCCTTGTAAACCTTCGGATCGTAAGGCGTTGTTGACATTGTTCCCTCCTATAGGAAAAATCCTAGCTTCGTATTATAACCCGAAGAAAATTATAAAGCTAACTTGGTTCCGGGGTCGTCAACCGGGGCTTGAATAATGGACGGCCCTCGCGGCGAGGGCTGCAGTCGAGAATGCGGCCTGGAGGTTGTAGCCTCCCGTGTCGCCGTCCATGTCGAGCACCTCTCCGATAAAATAGAGGCCGGGAACGAGCCTCGACTCCATCGTTCTGGAACTCACCTCCTCGAGCGCGACGCCGCCCCTCGTCACCATCGCCTCCTCGACTCCGCCGAGGCGGCTGACGACAAAAGGGAAACCGGTGAGATATTCGACCAGGAGGAGGCGTGATTCCTTTGAGAGCTGCGCTCCCGTCTGGTCATGTGCGATCTTGGCGAGCTCGAGGATCTTATCGACAAGCCTCTCCGGCAGGCCGAACACGGAGAGGACTTTTCTTACCTGCCGTGTTCCGGATTCCCTGAACCTCGAGAGAAGCAGCGCGTCCATCTCGGCTTCACTCATGCCTTTAACGAACGACGCCCTCATCGTGTCCCCCTTGCGGATGAACCTTGAGATGTCGAGGATGACCGGCCCCGATAGGCCGGTATGAGTGATCAGCAGGTCGCCGCTCTTTTCCGCGAGTTTTTTCATGCCGCGATGAAGAGAAACGACAGCTTCCGCGAAAGAGATGCCCGAAAGGGAAGCCATTTTGTGATCCTTGACGATGACTGGCGCGAGGGCCGTCCCGGTCTCTGTCACCTTGTGGCCGAGGCTTCTAGCAAAAGCGTACCCGTCGCCCGTCGAACCGGTTTGCGGATAGGTCATCCCGCCCGTGGCGACAACGACATTCTCAGAGAAAAGCTCCCCGCTTTTCGTGAGAAGGTGAAAACCATTTTCCTTTCGCGAGATTTGCAGGAGCGGGTCTCCCAATTTTATTTCGACCTTGCTCGAGGCGCACGCCTTTTGTAGGACCTCGAGCACCTTCACCGCGTTGCGGACGGCGGGAAAGACTCTTCCGCCCGGCTCAGAAGTGACGGGAAGCTCTCTCTCGTCGAAGAACTTGACGAGGTCCCTGTTCTGAAAATTCATGAGGGCCGGTTTCAGGAATTTCCCGTTGTCGCCGTAATGGGAGATGAAATCCGCCACATCTCCCTCGTGGGTAATGTTGCACTGGCCCGCTCCGGTCATTAGGAGTTTCCGCCCCGGAGAGTCGTTCTTCTCCAAAAGAATAATTCTCCTGCCCTTTACTGCCGCCTTAGCCGCGCAGAAGAGCCCCGCCGGGCCGCCCCCTATGACGGAAAGGAAATATCCCTCCCTAGCGATCCCCGCCTCCGGAGAACTGCTTCTCCCAATCGATCTTCGCCGTCACCTGCATCACGATGAACAGAGTGATGACGCAGGCGATCGTTATGGCGAGGCCCGTGTAGCCCTCGAGGAAGAAGGCGTAAGAGAAAAGGATAAGATAAACGAACTGCGATATTCCCGTCTCGATGAGGGCGAACCTCACTCCCGCGACGATCCTCATGTAGGAAATGACCAGGAATATCGAGACCGCGGACGATATGACGAAGGCGAGCGTCAGGTTGACGAGGTCCGCGAGGTACGCCATCAGCAGGTGGAAGCTGAAAAACGCGCAGGCGATGAAGAAATAGTTCATCGGATGTATGTTCACCTTTTTCACCGCAGTTATGATGAACATCAGGAACATGAAAAGAAAGAGTGAGACCGGGGCGAAGTAGGTCACCTTGCTGACGAACGGGCCGGGATTGATCTTCTGCGGCATCTTCATCCCGATCTGTATCCCCGAAAGAAGGTTGGTGTAGCTCCATTCGAGCGTCCAGCCCTGGGGTGTCTCGCGTTTCGAGACGGGCGAGATGCTGTTCTCGGGAAAATCTATTTTCTTGAAATCGGTTTCCATTACAAGCGAGAAGTTCTTCGTCTGGGAGACATCCTTTCCGAAGTTGTACCACCATTCGTCCATCCCCTGCGACTGGTAGGCGATCTCGACGCTCTTCTCCCCGCCGGGATCAAGACGGATGAGCTCCGATATTTTCCCCGCGGCTGGTTTCAGGTCTTCGACGGGAACTCCGCCTATCTTCATCGTGAAGTTGTCGTAGACGCCGTCCGAAGCGGGAAAGGTATACTCGAAGAGGTAATAAGCTTCTTCAGCAGAAGGATTCTTGATAAGGTACTTTCCGTCAAACGCTACTTTGTACACGGAGTACCATAGTAGTCCTTTCTTCCTCTGGTCTAGCTTTATCTTTACGTTGATGCTCGAACCTCCCAGGATAGCGGGATAGTTATCTGTCATAACGACTTTTTCTTCGATTACTTTTCCCTCTTTTGTTGTCGTTGCAGTAACTTCTCTTTTTACCTGTTGGAAAAGGAGCGGCGCCTGCTGCTGCTGCGCGGTGCCCCAGAGCTGGCCGACGGCCTTCTTGAGCTTTCCGTCGAACTGGTACGTCCGGACGTTAGTTATGGTGCCGAGGATCATCCACGCGATGGTCGTGCAGATGAAGATGAAGGTCATGGCCACTATTCTCTTGAACATGCGGATCACCTCCGACAAGGATATTTTACCTCAGTAAAGACAAAGCTAAAAGATGTCTGCCACAGAGCGGAGAACAGCAAATAAAGGTTTTTTAACGAACCTGCCTAAACTGGACTCGGCTGTAAGATAATATTGTTCTTTGGATATATAATGGATCATGGAGGATGGAATTCAGTACATGCAGGATAAAAGTTATCTGCAAGCAGAGGCGTCCAAGGAATATTTCAGGCCCACAGGAGATATCGTACTTCTACTTCTATTTTCCGTATTCACATTGCTGGGTTCGGCAAGTCAGTTGTTTTCCAAAAATGAACGCGGATACATCGTGATAATAATACTGTCTCTCATATCGATCGCGGGATCGGTCATTGCTATCAATAATGCCGCCAAGCCAGTTATCATTATTCGTAATAATTGCATCTCCTTCTATCCGCCATATTCGAACGACATGAAGACAATTGAATCAGGAAGTCTTGTAACGCTCTATTCCAGAAGCAGAGATATACTGTCGTTCACAACGACGGATGGAAACATTGAAAAAATATCAATAGGCCGTCTCGGAAAAAATGACCGTGAAGAGGTTTTGAACCTGGTTCTTTCCCTATTGAATCATCACGGTAACCTTCCCTATTGATGACGATGAACAAATCCGCCTGTCTATCTCCGAAAAAGTCTACGGAAAAGGATTGACCTTGACCGGGAAAGGCAGTCAACTGATAATGAATATCGGAGGATGTAACCTAGATGAAAAAAGCTCTTGCCATGTTGTTCCTCCTTGTCGGATGCGTCAAGGTGCCCCACGGAGTTTCGCCCGTCAAAGACTTTAAGCTTGACCGGTACCTGGGCAGATGGTACGAGATCGCAAGGCTCGACCACTCCTTCGAAAGAGGATTGACCAGGGTCTCCGCCGAGTATTCCATGCGCCCGGACGGAGGGGTTAAGGTCGTCAACAGCGGCTTTTCCGAAAAAGAGAACCGCGGAAAGGAAGCCGTCGGCAGAGCCTACTTCGTGAAGGACGCGGAGACCGGATTCCTCAAGGTTTCCTTCTTCGGCCCGTTCTACGGCTCCTACGTCATCATCGATCTGGACAGGGAAAACTACAATTATTCTCTCGTGTGCGGCCCCACCAGGGATTACCTCTGGATCCTCTCAAGGACAAAAACGATAAGCGACGGTGTTAAGGCCCGCCTGCTCGACAAAGCGAAAGCCGCAGGCTTCCCGACCGAAAAACTGATCTGGGTAGAGCAAGAGTAGAAGCTCACGATAGGTCGCCGGCCCCAGCCCGCGGGGTCAGGCCATGCATTATGCATATGGGGGACAAAGTAGATTCCGCAACTTTTCGCTCGCGGCTTCGGCAACCGTTTGGCATCCCTCGAAGGTTTTCTAGCAAGGACACTTTTTTTGTGGGGCAATCCGGGCGATTCGTGAATCGCCCCTACAGGAAAACTCTTTCCCTATTGAACCTCCAGCCTTACGCCTTCAGCCTTCAGATCTGATGTCAGTTCTGCTCTTCCGCCCACTCGTTGAAGAGCGAGAGGAGTTCGAAGGGGGTCTTGACGACGGAAAGGCTCTGCCTGAGGGAGGCGGCGTGGTCCATGCCCCTGGTGAACTTGCCGACGAAGAGCTTCATGTAGTGAAGCGCCTTGCCCGCTTCGAGCGACGAGATCAGGTCTTCGAAATGGCGCTTCATGAAGGCCAGCCGTTCATCCATTCCCGGTTCGCCGTAGGAGCCGGTTTCGAGGAACTCCATCGTCTGCTTGAAGATGAAGGGGTTCTTCACCGCTCCCCTTCCTATCATGACGGCGTCGCAGCCGGTCTCGTCGAACATCCTCTTGGCTTCCTGCGGCCTCGTAATGTCGCCGTTGCCGATCACGGGGACGGAGACCGATTTTTTCAGGAGCGCGATCTGCTTCCAGTCGGCCTTTCCGGTGTACATCGCCTTGCGGGTTCTCGAGTGAAGGGTGATGGCCGCAGCGCCGCCGTCCTCGAGGGCCTTTCCCACATCGGCGAAGTTGAGCGATCCTTCGTCCCACCCCGACCGTATCTTCGCGGTCACGGGGACGGGCAGGTTCGCCGACAGTATCTCGACGATGTGCCTCGCTTTGGCGGGCTCCCTGAGCAGGGCGGAGCCGCCTCCCGATTTCGTAATCTTCGGGACGGGACAGCCCATGTTGACGTCTATCATCCTCGCGCCGTAATCGACCGCCATCCGTCCCGC
>Ga0116144_10002538_pt1 | contig 19557 bp, 17 predicted proteins | sample AD_UKC035_MetaG_FD_89746 | JGI IMG/M metagenome (GOLD analysis project Ga0116144, IMG submission 89746) | Active sludge microbial communities of municipal wastewater-treating anaerobic digesters from USA - AD_UKC035_MetaG | ecosystem: Engineered > Bioreactor > Anaerobic > Digestate | place: USA...
ATTCGGCCAGGACGGCCCTGACGCCGACAAGCCCGGCTACGATGCGATGATCCAGGGCATGGGTGGCCTGATGAGCATCACGGGCCTGCCCGACGGCGAGCCGGGCGGGGGCCCGCAGAAAGTCGGCGTGGCGGTCGTCGACCTGATGACCGGCATGTACGCCACGACGGCGATCATCGCGGCGCTGTACGAGCGGCGCGCATCCGGGATCGGTCAGTACATCGATCTCGCGTTGCTCGACACGCAACTTGGCTGGCTCGCCAACCAGAACATGAATTTTCTGGTCACCGGCGAGTCGCCGCGTCGCCAGGGTACGGCCCATCCGAACATCGTGCCCTACCAGGCGTTCGCGACGTCCGACGGCTTCCTGATGCTCGCGGTGGGCAACGATCGCCAGTTCTCCGCATGGTGTTCGGTTGCGCAGCAGCCGCAGCTCGCGGCTGACGTGCGCTTTGCCACCAACAAGGCGCGCGTCGCACATCGCGCCGAACTCGTGCCGATCGTGGCGGCGGCGCTGCGCGCGCACCCGACTCGCTGGTGGCTGGATGCGCTGAATGCTGCGAACGTGCCCTGCGGTCCGATCAACGAGATCGGCCAGGTCTTCGCCGAGCCGCAGATCGTCCATCGGGGCATGCGCATCGACCTGCCGCACCCGACCGCCGGCACCGTGCCGGGGGTGAAGAACCCGATCAACTACTCGCGCACGCCGCTCGAGTACCGCAGCGCACCGCCGCTGCTCGGCGAGCACACCGACACCGTCCTCGAAGCGGAACTGGGTCTCGATTCAACGGAACTGGCACGCCTGCGTGCCGCAGGTGCCATCCGCTGATCCGGGGCGCGATGCTATGCTCGCGCCATGACCGAGACATTTCGCCCGAGCGACAGCCTCCGTAATGTGCGCTACGAGATTCGTGGCCGCCTCGCCCGTCGAGCCCACGAAATGGAACGTCTCGGGCACGAAATCATCTCGCTCAATATCGGCAATCCCGGCCTGTTCGGTTTCCGCGCACCCGAGACCATGCGCCTCGCGATGATCGAGAATCTGGGCGCGAGCGAGGCATATTGCCACCAGAAGGGCATTTTTCCCGCGCGCGAGGCGGTCGTCATGCAGCAGCAGGCGCGCGGCGTACAGGGCGTCAGCGCGGAGGAAGTATTCATCGGCAACGGCGTGTCCGAGCTGATCGACCTCGTGCTGCGCGCGATGCTGAACGACGGCGATGAAGTGCTGGTGCCGAGCCCCGATTACCCGTTGTGGACCGCGGCAGTGAACCTGAACCGCGGCAGGGCGGTGCACTACCCCTGCCGGCCCGAGGACGGGTTCGTGCCGGATCCGGATGCCGTCGAGGCGCTGATCACGCGCCGCACCCGCGCCATCGTCATCATCAACCCGAACAATCCGACCGGGGCCGTGTATCCGCGCGCGGTGCTCGAGCGCCTCGCGCGCATCGCCGAGAAGCACAAGCTCGTGGTGCTGGCCGACGAAATCTACGACCAGATCGTCTACGACGGCGCCACGTTCGTGCCGATGGCGATGCTCGTGCACGACACGCTGTGCGCGACGATGTCCGGACTCTCGAAGGTCTACCGCGCCTGCGGCTACCGGGTCGGCTGGACCGTGTTCTCCGGACGGCTGCGCTCGGCGGGTGATTACCTGAACGCGCTCGAGCTGCTGTCGTCGCTGCGACTGTGCAGCAACGTGCCGGCGCAGTGGGCCGTGCAGACCGCATTGGGTGGCTACCAGAGCATCAAGGATCTCACCGCGCCGGGCGGTCGCCTGCACGACTCGCGGGCGGTTATCCTCGATGCGGCGGCTGCGAGCCCGTACCTGCAACTGCAGGCCCCGCTGGGCGCGCTCTACGCCTTCGTCGGCGTTGATTCGAACGCCATGCCGGGTTTCGACGACCAGGCTTTTGCGCTCGACCTGCTCGAACAGAAACACGTGCTCGTCGCCCCGGGCGTCAGCTTCAACGTGCCGTATCGAAATCATTTCCGCATTACGAACCTGCCGGATGCCGCGACACTCAAGACGGTGTTCCAGCGCATGAACGAGCTGCTCGCGACGTACGCCGCGGGTGGGCCATCGGGCGCGGGTACCGGGCAGGTCGTCGACGCTGCGGCTCGCTTCAAGTAATTTATATAAAATAGGTGTAATCGCCTGATTTGATTACAGTAACTGACGAGATTTCGACAGCAATCGAGCGTGGGGACACGGTCGTCGTGCCCTCACCGCAGCGAGCGCACGCGCTGCGGGTAGCGCACGCGCGCCGCGCGCTTGCGCGCGGGGAGGTCGTATGGCCGACCTCAGACGTGCTCTCGGGCGAGGGGTGGCTCGCGAGGGAAGTGACGCGCGCTGCAAACGGTGACTCCAGCCTGCCACGGCCGCTCGCGGCTGCGGAGGAGTGGTGGCTGTGGCGCGAGGCGACTGCGCGCGCGGCGCAGGATACCGCGCTTGGCGGAACTGCGGCCTTGGCGGATTCGTTGCGGCGTGCCGATCGGCTCGCGGCCGAGCACGGCATAGACATTGCGCGCTGGCGCATCATTGGCGGGCTCGAGACGCAGCTGCTCGATACCGTGCGGCGCGCTGTCTCGCAGGCCAGGCGCAGGCTGGGCGCAGACGCCGTCGCGAACATCGCCGCGCTCATGGACGGACTGGCGGACGCGCGATCGGTTCATTTCGCAGGCTTTGCCGCGCTCGAAGTGCCGCGGCTGCGGGCGATCCATGCGGCGCGGCGCGAAAAGGGGCAGGGCGGCGAATGGTGGGGCGTCGGCGAGCCGCGCGCGAAGCCCGTCGTCGTGCTGGCGGGCGACGAAGCAGATGAAATCGGCCGTATCTCCGCCTGGTGCCTGCGCCGGCTCGAGCGCGATGCCGATGCGCGCGTGCTGGTGGTTGCGGCGACCCGCCTCGAGCAGCGCGAAGCCCTGGCCGCGCAGATTCGCGCCACGCTCGCACCCGCCTCGAAATTCTCCGGCGACTCGAATGACGGCCTCGTTGCCGTGGAAGGTGGCGTACCGCTCACGCGCCAGGCGATCGTGCAGCAATCCCTTGCGGGCCTTGCCTGGCTCATTGACGGGCTCGAGTTCGACGCCTTCACGACTTGGCTGCGCAGTCCCTGCGGCGTGCTGGCAGCCGAGGCGGCCGCGCGCCTCGACATCTGGTGGCGCCGGCATGCACCGATCGAGGCGGATGCCCGCGCGAGCCTCGCCTTGCTGGACCGGGCTGCGGCCGGTGGTCTTGCGGGCGCGGCGACGCTGGCCGAGCGGGTACGTGCGGCGCTCGCGGTGCTTGCGGCGGGAGCCGCGGACGCGCGCGGCTGGGCGGAGCGTTTCATCGGCGCGCTTGCGGCGCTGCGCGCTGCTGCCGAGCCCGCGGGACTCGACAGCGCGGGGCAGCAGACCTGGCTGCGTTTCGTGGCGCTGCTCGACGAATTCGGTGCCGTGGCTGCCGTCGCCGGCAGGCTGGATGCGCACGCAGCACTGGCGGCCCTGCGCGAACTTGCCGCACGGACGACTTACCAGCCTGCCACCGGCGATGCCCTCGTCACGATCGCGGCGACGCACGACGATCCGGTGGCGCAGTACGACGGCATCTGGATCGCAAGCCTGACCGCCGACGCGTGGCCCGCGCCCGCGATGACCGATCCTTTCGTTCCGCTGCCCGCGTTGCGCGAAGCGGGTGTGCGGGCGGCGAGCGGCGCCGGGCAACTTGCCGCGGCCCGACAGTCTCTCGCGGCATGGCGCGCGGCGACGGAGCATCTCGTGCTCAGCGCCACGACGGTATCCGGGGACATGCACGTTTCTCCCAGTCCGCTGCTGGCTGCGTGGCCCAGGTCCGAGGCGCCAGAGGATCGGACCGCGAGCCTGTGGTTGCCGTTGAGAATTCGACGCCCGCTGACGCTCGAGGTGCTGGCGGATGGAACGGGCACTCCGTGGCCCGCGGCGCAACCGCTGCCGGGAGGCACGAGCAGCCTGCAGCACCAGGCCGACTGCCCGTTTCGCGCCTATGCACGCCAGCAACTCGGTGCCGAGCCGCTGGACGAATTGCGTCTAGGTGTGGAGCCGGACGAACGCGGCCGCTGGCTGCATGCGGCGCTCGAGGCTTTCTGGCGCGAGGTGGGGGATTCGACGCAGCTTGCGGCGCTGCCGCCGGCGCAGCGTCGTGCGCTCGCCCGGCGGGTGGTCGATGAGACCCGGGAGCCGCTACCGCTCTGTGGCGGCGAGGCCGCGGTGGCCGCGCGCGAGCGCGAGGCGCGGAGGCTGGTTGCGCTCATCGTGGATTTCGCCGTGCTCGAGGATTCGCGTCCCGCCTTCCGCGTCGCCGAAATGGAGCAGGAGAAACTCATTGCTCTCGGTGAGGCACGCCTCGCCGTGCGCATCGATCGCGTCGACGAACTTTCAGATGGCGGACGCGCCGTGATCGATTACAAGAGCGGCAAGCCGCAACGCTTCGACTGGTACGGCGAGCGACCGCAGGCCGTCCAGCTGCTCACTTATCTCTCGGCGACGGGCGAGGCCGTGCGCGCCCTCGCGAACGCGCATGTCACCCGGCACGGCATGTGCTACGTCGGCATCACGGCGCCGGACGTGTCGTTGCCGAAGGTGCCCGTGCTGCAGGTCAATCCCGGCGAGACGGATGACGCCGCATGGGCGCGGCAGGTGGGCGCCTGGCTCGCGGGATTGCGTGGTCTCGCGGCGGAGTTTCTCCGCGGCGAGGCGGCGGTAACCCCGGCGAAGTCCGCCTGCCGCTACTGCCACCTCGGTTCGCTGTGCCGCGTCGGTGAACGGGCACGGTTCGAAGACGGCGAGGCGGCAGGTGACTGAGCCCGCATCCCGACTCGCCGACCTCGACACGTTCGCGCGCGAGCACGCGATCCGCATCGATACCTCGGTGCTGCTCGAAGCGCCGGCCGGATCGGGCAAGACGACAGTGCTGACGCAACGCCTGCTGGCGCTTCTCGCGGTGGTGGACGAACCGGAGCAGGTGCTCGCGATCACCTTCACCCGCAAGGCGGCAGCGGAGATGCGCGCCCGCGTACTCGCGGCGCTCGCCGGCGATATCGATCCCGCGCACCCGCAGGCGCCGCTGCTGCGCCGGCTGGCCGATGGCGTGCATGCGCGCTCGCGCGAGCGCGGCTGGCAGCTCGAAGCCCAGGCCTCACGACTGCGCATCCTGACGATCGACGCGTTCAACTATTCGCTCGCCGCGCAGCTGCCGCTTGTCGCAGGCAGCGGCACGACGCCCAGTATCGCGGAGCGGCCCCGGGACCTCTATCAGCGCGCGGCGCGGCGCGCGCTGCTCGAAGGCGAGGCCGAGCCCGATATGCGCCGCGACCTCGACCTGCTGTTCGATCGGCTCGACAACCAATGGCGCAAGGTGGAGTCGCTGCTCGCCGGGATGCTCGCCAGGCGCGCCCACTGGCTGCCCCACGTGCTGACCAGCGATACCGGCGACCTGCGCGCGCGCATCGATGCCTCGCTCACGCGCATCGTGGCGGAGCAGCTGGCCCGCAATGTGGCCCGGTTGCCGCGCGGGCTGCGCGCCGCGGGCAGCGCACTGCCCGATGTCGGCGCGCTGGATGCCTCGCCCGCGGCGTTCGCGGCCTGGGACAGGTTCGCGGCAACCGTGCTGACCCAGGCCGGCACGCTGCGCAAACGCGTCGATGCGCGTATCCACCCTGCGTACCGGGATGCGGCGACCAAGTCAGCGCTCAAGAGCGTGCTCGATGAGCTGGCGGGCATCGACGGGGCGGAGCAGCTCCTGCGCGAGACGCGCGAGCTTCCGCCGCCTGGACTGGAGGAGGCGGATGGCGAGGCGATCGATGCGCTGGCCCGAGTCCTGACCTGGGTGGCGCGCTACCTGCAGCTCGAGATGGCCCAGGCGGGTCGGGTGGATCATGTGCACGTCGCCGGCGCCGCGCGTGCCGCGCTCACCGCGGAAGGCGGCGCCAGCGACCTCGCGATCCGCACCGGATCGACACTGCGCCACATCCTCGTCGACGAATTCCAGGACACCTCGATTGCGCAGTTCGAACTGCTCGAGATGCTCGTGCAGGACTGGTCCGCGGGCGACGGTCGCACGCTGTTCGTCGTCGGCGATCCGATGCAGTCGATCTACCAGTTCCGCGAAGCGGAGGTGGGCCTGTTCCTGCGCGCGCGTGATCACGGCATCGGTCCGGTGAAGCTCGAAGCGCTGCGCCTGACCCGCAATTTCCGCTCGCGGCCCGCGCTGGTCGACTTCAACAACGAGCTGTTTGCGCGACTGTTCCCCGATCATGACGACCTGCGCGCAGGTGCGGTGCGCTACTCGCCCAGTGCGGCGGCCGTGGCGGAGACGCCGGGGTCGGCCGAGGCCGTCTCGCTGCTCGCTCTCGCGAACGGCGACGGTGACGATGACGCGCGTGCGGTGCTCGGGCGCGTGCGTGCGTTGCGCGAACGCGAACCGCAGGCGAGCATCGCGATCCTGGTGCTGGCCCGAGCCCACGCCGTGCCGATTTCGGCGCGCCTCGTCGCGGCGGGGTACGCGGTCCGCGGTGTCGATCTCGTGCCGCTCGCCGAAGTCCCCGCGGTGCGCGACCTCGTCGCGCTGCTGCGCGCCTTGCTGCATCCCGGTGATCGCACGGCGTGGCTCACGCTGTTGCGGGCCCCGTGGTGCGGCCTGAAATTGACGAGCCTGCGCGTGCTGTCCGGTCGCAAGGATCCCTTGCTCGTGTGGGAGGCCATGCAGTCCGCGGAACGGACCGCGCAGCTGGCTCCGGACGAGGCGTCGCGCCTTGCGCGGGTGCGCGAAGTCGTCGGCCGCGCGTTCGCCGGGCCGGGACAGGGCGCGCCGGGCGAGGCGCTCGAGTCGGTATGGATGCAGCTCGGCGGGCCGGAGTGCTACCCCGTTGCCGAGCTCGATGCTGCGCGCGAATTCTTCCGCGCGCTCGATGCGGCGTGGTCGAGGGGTGAGTGGCAGGGCAGCGCATCGATCGACACGATGCTGGCGGATCTCTATGCGCGCCCCGACAGTGCCGCGCCGGGCGCGATCGAGATCATGACGATCCATCGCGCCAAGGGTCTCGAGTTCGATCATGTGATCCTGCCGGGGCTGGGTCGACGTCCCCGCTCCGACGAGGAGCCCTTGCTGCGCTGGCTCGACCTGCCGCGCACCGACCGGGACTCCGACCTGTTGATGTCGCCCATCGTCGCCGCCGGCGAGCGCGACGAGCACCGGCTGGGCGCCTACATCAGGCAACTCGGCAGAGCGAGGCGCGCGCACGAGCAGCGGCGATTGCTGTATGTCGCGGCCACACGTGCGCGGCGGTCGCTGCACTGGATCGCCGGCGTGGCCGTGAAGGACGACGATGACCCGAGGCCGGCGGGCGGGACGATGCTCGCAGCTGCGTGGCCGGTCCCGGCCGGAAGGTTCGAAGTAGTCGATACCGGGCCGGCGAATGCCGCCATCGATGCTTCGGTCGCGACGCGGCTCGAGCGCCTGCCAGGGGACTGGCAGGCCGCTGCGCTGGCCGACGCCGTCACGACCGAGAGCCTGTTCCTCGCCCGCGAGCCGCTCGACACGCCCGAGTTCAGCTGGGTGCGTGCAACGGCGCGCCACATCGGCACGGCGGTACACGCCGCGCTCGAAAGCTGGGGACGCGCGCTACCCGCTTCAGCCGCCGGGATCGAAGCCGGAGCCGCCGCGCAGCGCACGCTGCTGGCGCGGCTCGGCGTGCCCGAATCCGAACTCGATGCCGCGACTGCGACCGTGATGCAGGCGCTGCGACGGACATGGGCCGATCCGCGCGGCCAGTGGCTGTTCGATTCCCGCCATCGGCACGGTGCGACCGAACTTGCGCTGACGGGTCTCGTGGACGGCCGCATCGTGAACGTGCTGTTCGACCGCACGTTCGTCGACGCCGACGGAGTGCGCTGGGTGATCGACTACAAGACCAGCCGTCACGAGGGCGGCGACCTCGAAACGTTCCTGGCGAGCGAGATGGAACGCTATCGCCCGCAGCTCGCGCGCTATGCCGTGCTGGCGGGCGCGCTCGGCCCGGAGCCCGTCCGCACCGCGCTCTACTTTCCCTTGCTCGGCATCTTTCGCGCTTACGATCAATAGGTGCCGGCGAAGGAGAACGGCCGACGACCCGCGGAGTCGGGCGTGCCGAGCATGGCGATCGTGCGCGCGAGCGGCTGCGGCGCAGCCGGGCGCACGGTGACGAATCCTTCGACCACATAGCCCGGCTCGCCGGTCAGGGTCAGAGTGCCGGTGACGCCGAGCGGCCCGCCGAGATCGCGCAGGCTCGCCTGCGACGATCCGGGTGGAAACACGAGTTCATAGTCGCCGAGCGGGGTGGCGCGGCTCGCGACCTGGACCAGCTTGCGGGCGGTGACCGTGCCTTCGATCTCACGCACTGTGCGCTCATCGAGCACGACTCGCGACAGCTGCAGTTGCAGCTGCCCGGTGAGACCCATGGCGCTCCGCTGCAGCAAGCCTTCGCCGAGTCGGAGTTCGGCTTCGACATTGCGCGCTATGCGTCGACCGCCTGGCCGAAGTTCGATGTCGGCCTTCAGCCGGTCGGGACCTTGCCGGGCCTGCACGCTCGCGGTGAGCGCGCCGCGCAGCAGACCGAGCGGACGCAGCTGCCAGGAGGTTTCGCCCAGACGCAGCTGCTCGACCGTGAGCGCCGCGCAGCGGCCCCGCCAGACGCTACCGGCAGGATAGGCACAGTGCAGCGAATCCGGCAGTCAGTGCACGGTCCAGGACAACGGCCAGCGCAGCAGCAAGGTCACGAGCAGCGCGGCGGCGACGAGCGCCGCGAGTCGCAGCGGCTTCACAGCGCATTCAGCTCGACGGTGGCGTTGACGAGCCCGGGCTCCCCGCTGCGCTCGATGGTCGCCGCAACGACCCCGATACCGTGCTGCTGGCGAAGGCGCGCGAGCCACGCCACCATGACGTCGAAGCGCGCGCCGTTCAACTGCACGCGCTGGCCGCCCTGGCCTGCGGGTTCCGAGCGCGCGAGCGCCTCGCCGAGGCTGGATTCACGCGCGGTGCGATCGACCGTGACGACGAGCGACTCCTGCGTGAGCGGCGTATCGGACACCGGACCCGCGCCTGCGAGCGCCGGCGCAACGCTGCGCATCCAGGCGAGGTCGGCGCGCTTCGTCGCGACGCGCTGCTCGAGCGCCGCGGCACTGCGCTGCAGAGGCAGCACCGCCATCAGCAGCACGATCACAATGGCGGCGACGCCGCCGTAGATGACGAAGCGACGCTCACGCTCTGCGTGGCCATTGAACCATTGCCTGGCGGCTTCCATCATGCCCCCGCCAGCCGGATGTGGATGCGGCCCTCGTAGCCACTCTCTTCGGCCGTGCCGCTCGACAGTTCGGTGGTATAGCCGCTGGCGCGCAGCTGCTGGTTGATCTGGTCGAGGCTCGCGGCATCGGCGGCGCGCACACGCAAGTCGAGCGAGCCATCGCGCAATGAAATGCCGTGCAGGCTTGCATCCGGCACGGCGGCGCGTGCCGAGGCGAATGCGCTGAGCGCGGGCAGCAGCCCGGCGCTGCCGACGCCGTCCTGCATCGACGCGAGGCGCTGCGCCATGCGGCGGCGCGCATCGGTCGAATCCGCGGCGCCCGGCATCGCCATGCGGAAGGTCTGGTCGATCTCGGCATCGAGTGCGCGCTCGGCGGCGTCGAGTCGCTGGACCTGGTAGACCTTGCCGGCCACGAATACCAGCAGCAGTGCGGCGGCGAGCGCGGCAGGCACGCGCCAGCGGCGCAACTCCGCGCCACCGGCGATGCGCGCGGCATAGTCGCCCTGCAACAGGTTGAGCGGTGCGGCCGCCCGGATCTGGCTGGCGAGCCAGGGCAGCGAGCCCTGAGGCAGGAGTTGCACGCGGGCGCCGGCGAAATGTTCCTGCAGGAAATCGAGCTCGCCAGCATGCTGCTGCCAGTCGAGGCTGGTCGCGACGAGCTGCAACGAGAGCGTGGCGGGCAGTACGCCCTCCCCATAGGCGTGGGTGCTGGCGAGGAACTCGAACACCTCGCGCAGTGAAGTCACCGGCATGACGATCGGGGCACGCGCAGGGGAGGCGACCACCAGCGTGTCGCCGTCGAGCCAGGCCACAACCTGTCCGGGATTGGGCGCGATGAGGCTCGCTTCGCTGTAGAGCGCAACCGCTGCAATGCCGGCTTTGAGCAGCGCCTCGCCGGCTGACTGCATGATCGACCTGTCGACGACACCGACGCTGGTGCGGCCCGTTTCGGGATTGCGGCGACCGACGGCGAAATGGAGGGCATCGATGTCGTCGGCGACCTGCTCCTCGAGGGCGTAAGGGACGAGTTGTGCGAGCTTCGCGCCCGCCTTGGCTGGCAGGGCCGCGTCGGTCAGCAGGACGTGGTCGGCAGGAACGAGCGCGGCGACACGGCGTCCCGCAGCCTGCGCGGCTGCTTGCGCGAGCGTGCCGGCGCCGGGCGCCGCGAGCATGTGTCCCTGCTCGTCGACCGCGATCCAGCTGGCTGGATCGCCGCTCGCGCGGGGCAGACGCACAACGAACCAGTCAGCCATGGGTCAATCCGTACCGTAGGTGCGCAGAATCGGTCGGACGCCCGTCGATTCGCGTTTGAGGAGACTGTACAAGGCCAACTCCATGGTGCCAATACCGACGAAACTCCGCAGGCGAAAGTACTCCGAACTGTCGCTGATCTGATACTGGAGCGTGATCCACTTCTCAGCGTCGATCTTGGCCTGCAGGTCGGCCTTGGTCGGAAAGCAGCCCGACTCGCGCGACTTTGCCAGCCGTTCCTGGTCGAGGCCGTACTCGCGCTCCTCGGTCATCGCGTCGATGACGATGCCCGGCGCGGTGCAGACATTGAGCGGTGTGCCGGGTGGCAACGCGGAGATATAGGGCGCGATCCGCAGGTAGCGCTCGTTGCCGAAGCCCGGCAGGGCGAGCAGCTCGCTGGTGCTGACGAGCGGTGCATTCGGCGCCCGGTAGGCGGGGCTCTGCGCGAGATACAGGGTGTCCTCGCCGCCTTCGAAACCGTTCGGTTGATCGTCCGCGTCGATCCAGTCGGCGAGCAGCGTGGCCCATTTCTCTTCGAGCTGCAGCATCGCGAGCAGCCGCTTGAACTGCTCGACCGCCTCGCCGCGCACGACGCCCTCGGTATCGACCAGGTTGTTGACGTTGAAGCGTCCCTGCGCGTCATCGAGCCGCGCTTCGAGCCAGATGCCCGAGCCCTCGATCAGTTCCACGGGTCCGTAGGGTTGCGCCCAGGTTTCGGTGTAGTCGTCGGTCTGGTTGTCCTTGCGATCCTCGCGCAGGACGTAGGCGGCCATCGCCTCGGCCGCGCCCGCGAACTGTATGCCCTGGTCGAACATGAACGCGCCGCTCGTGCGTCTCGCTGTCATGCCGCTCACGAAGGCAATGCTCGCCGCGACGATCGTGGCGAGCGCGACGAGGATGATCGCGGTCAGCATGGCCACGCCGCGCTCGCGCTTCATCCCGGCACCTCGAAGATGCGCGTGATCGTGCCGAAGTCTTCGACGTCGAGCACGACCTCGACGGCGATCGGCCGGCGTCGCAGCTGGGGCTGACGCGGTGCGCCGGCCGTGACGATGCCGGGCCATTGCTCGGTCCAGCTGCGCCCGCTCTCCATGAAGCGAAAGCGCACCGTGCGCACGCCGTCGATGAGCGCGCGTCGGGCGGGCTGCGCGCCGAGCACCGGGTCGAGCACGTGCCAGTGCTCCCGATAGAGCGTGCCGTCCTCGATCACGTAGCGCACGCGCTGCAGGGCCGGACGCTGGATCCCCGCGGGATTCGCCCAGCCGAAGCGCGTGAAGGTCGCGAGCGCCTCCGAGCGCCCGTCCGCCTGCAACGCCGGGTCGGCGCCGTCGCCGACGAGGCTGCGCGTGGGCCGTGGCGCCAGCTGGCCGAAATCCTGCGCGAAGATGCGCATCGTGTTGACGAGTGCGCTCAGCCGATCCTGGTTGGCCTGCACGGCTTCACGATTGGACAGCGCCTGCTGGAGGGCGCCGTAGCCCATCGCGAACATGATGGCCGAGATGAACAGGGCCACCAGCAACTCGACGAGCGTGAAGCCGCGCGGACGCATCAGGAGGTGGGCAGCGGGCTGCCGGACGGCGGTGGGACAGGGGTCGACTCATCGTCCGGCGGCGGTTCCTGCCCGTCCTGGCGGCCGCGGACCGGCTCGCCGGGGAAGGGGCCGCCGTTCCAGTCGGGTTCCTGGCCGTTCGGCGCCAGCAGCGCATCACCCACGACGCCGCTGGCCGTGACCGTCCAGGACTTGCGCTTGGTGTTGCCGGCCGCCTGGGTCGCGGTGTCGGCAACGCTCACGTCGATGCGCAACAACCCGGGGATGTCGGTTTCGACGACCTCCTGTTCGTAGTTCCACTGCCGACCCACGAAGTTGATCTGGCCGCTCGACTTGCCCTTGGAGGGTGCCTTCGCGGCGAGCCGTAGTTCGCTGATGCGGTTGAGCGCGATCCACTCGGCGAAGGTCTTGTCGCGCAGGTAGATCGAGGAATCCGCCGCGGAGGTCAGTGTCGCGAGCAGCGCGCCCATACCGACCCCGACGATCACCAGCGCGACCAGCACCTCGATCAGCGTGAACCCGCGCGGGCGCATCACGGCCTTGCATCCTGCGGGAGAGTGAGTTTGATGGCGCCCGCTTCGTCACTCGCCAGCGTGGCGCGCAGTTCGCTGCCCGCGCGATCCAGCATGAGTTCGAAGGGCGTGACATCGCCGTTCGAGAACAGCATCAACTGCGGCATCAGCGGCTCGCCGGTCTTCAGCGGTCGCAGCAGCACATCGCGACCCTCGATGCGAAGGCGGACCCGCAGGCCCACCGGAAGGGCCCGTTCACGCAGGACCTCGTCGGCATCTGCGCTGTGCCAGATGCCGCGGCGAGGGTCGTAGACCAGGAAGCCGTAACGGTCGGCCTCGATGCGCAGGCCGAACTCGCGCGTCGCGAGCTCGGCGTGCTCGCGCGCGTAGGCGATCAGCGCTTCGAGGCGCTGCGCCTCCTTCTCGAGCGTGTCGTCGCGCTTCGACGTGCCGATCGCGAGCACCGCACCGACGGCGAGCACGCCGATGATCACGACGACCACGAGGATTTCGATGAGCGTGAAGCCGCGCGCGTGCTTCATGGCCGGGGCCCCGGCGGCCGGGTCCTAGCGATCGAGGTTCCAATTGCCGATATCGGCATTGATGCCTTCGCCGCCCGGCTCGCCATCGGCACCGAGCGAGTAGAGGTCGTACTCGCCGCCGCGCGTGCCGGGAAACACATACTGGTAGTCGTTGCCCCAGGGATCCTTGTTGACGCGCTTCAGGTAGCCACCTTCGCGCCAGTTGCGCACCTGCGGATCGGCCGGCTTCTGCACGAGCGCCACGAGCCCGAGGTCGGTGCCCGGATAGCGGAAGGTGTCGAGCTTGTACATGGTCAGCGCCGTTTCCAGCGCCTGGATGTCCTGCTTCGCCTTGACGATCTTCGCATCGTCGACTCGACCGAGGATCTGCGGGGCGATGAATGCCGCAAGCAGGCCGATGATCACGACCACGACCATGATCTCGATGAGCGTGAAGCCGCGGGAACGGGCAGGCTGGTTCATATCGTTCATAATCATAGCAAATGACCGTGTCTGAACCATGACGGCTGTCCCGGCTCCGTCGCGCCTGCTCGCGTCGCTCAACGGCGACGGTCGCTACGGTCTTGGTCTGGCCTGCGTCCTGGCGTTGCTGCTGCTGCCATCGCTGGCTGGTGAGGTGGGGCGCCTCGCATGGCGCTACGAGCGCACCGGGGTCGCGGCCGGCGAGTTCTGGCGACTGGCAAGCGCCCACTGGGTGCACCTCGATCTGCGCCATGCGCTGCTCAATGGCGCGGGGTGCGCGCTCGTGTGGGCGCTGTTCGCCCGCGACTACCGGCCCGTGCATTGGCTCGCCATCGTGGGGGTGTCGATGCTGGCGATCGATGCCGGCCTGTGGTTCGGCGCACCGGGTATCGAGTGGTACGTCGGCGCCTCGGGCTGGCTGCACGGAGTGATGGCGGCCGGCGCGCTCGCGCAACTGCGTCGTCGCGAACACGTCGGCTGGATTGTCGCGTTGGTGCTGGCCGGGAAGCTCCTCGCCGAACAGTACATGCCGCTGCCGTTTGCGGGAGACGCGCCGGTGGTCGTGCAGGCCCATCTGTATGGTGCGGTCGGCGGGCTCGTCATCGCACTTTGCCTGCCCTCGCGACGCGAGCCGTTATAATCCGCGCCCCGACACCACCGGACGACACATGGGTATCGCGTTTGTATTTCCTGGTCAGGGTTCGCAATCGGTCGGCATGCTCGGTGCCCTCGCCGAGGCCGAGCCCATCGTGCGCGAGACCTTCGCAGCCGCATCCAGCGTGCTCGGCTACGACCTCTGGTCGCTCATTGCGGCCGGGCCTGCCGAACGCCTGAACGAGACCGAGCGTACCCAGCCGGCCATGCTGGCTGCCGGGATCGCGACCTTCCGGGCCTGGCAGACGCGTGGTGGGGCGTTGCCGAACGCCGTATCCGGCCACAGCCTCGGGGAGTTCACCGCGCTCGTCGCAGCCGGTGCGCTCGATTTCGGTGCCGCCATCGAACTCGTGCAGTTCCGTGGTCGTGCGATGCAGGAGGCCGTGCCGCTCGGGAGCGGTGCGATGGCCGCGGTGCTCGGCCTCGAGGACGCCGACATCGAGGCGGCCTGCCGCGAGGCCGCCCAGGGCGCAGTGGTCGAGCCGGTCAACTACAACTCGCCGGGACAGATCGTCATCGCGGGCGAGAGCGCCGCGGTGGCGCGGGCGATCGAGGCCGCGAAGGTGCGGGGTGCCAAGCGCGCGGTCCTGCTGCCGGTCAGCGTGCCCTCGCACAGCAGCCTGATGCGTGGCGCCGCCGAGCGCCTGCGTGAGCGGCTGGGCGGCGTGGCGATCGCGGTGCCGCGCATCCCGTACTACAGCGCGGTCGATTCGAAGCGTCACGACGATCCGGACGGGATTCGCGCGATCCTCGTGACCCAGCTCGCGAGTCCCGTGCACTGGACCGCGACCGTGCGCGCGCTGATCGCCGACGGCATGACCACGCTCGCCGAATGCGGCCCGGGCAAGGTGCTGACGAGTCTCAATCGCCGTATCGAACGCGCGCCCGGCCTCACATTCCACGCGCTCGAGGATCCGGTGTCGATCGATGCGGCACGTGCCGCGATGCAAGGGGAGTGAGCATGCTCGAGAAAGACACCGCGCTCGTCACCGGCGCGTCCCGCGGCATAGGCCGTGCCATCGCCACGGCACTCCTTGCCGCGGGCGCGAACGTCATCGGCACATCGACCTCGGCGGAGGGCGCGGCCAAGCTCACCGCGGATTTCGCGGCCGCCGGGCAGCGCGGCCGCGGCGCCGTCCTCGACGTGGGTGACGCCGCATCGATCGACACGCTCGTCGCGGATCTCGATTCGAAGGGCGAGATGCCGACGATCCTCGTGAACAACGCGGCGATCACGCGCGACACGCTGCTGCTGCGCATGAAGCAGGACGACTGGGACAGCGTGCTCGCAACCAATCTCACGTCCGTGTTCCGCCTGAGCAAGGCCTGCCTCAGGCGCATGATGAAGGAGCGCCGCGGACGCATCGTCAACCTGACCTCGATCGTCGCGCTGACCGGCAACCCGGGGCAGGCGAATTACGCGGCTGCCAAGGCAGGGCTGCTCGGCTTTACCAAGTCGCTGGCGAAAGAGGTGGCGAGCCGCGGCATCACGGTCAACGCGGTGGCCCCCGGCTTCATCGACACCGACATGACCCGCAGCCTCAGCGACGAGCAGCGCGGCGCGTTGCTCGCCCAGATTCCGATGGCACGGCTCGGGGCGGCGGACGACGTTGCCGCCGCAGTTGCCTTCCTGTGTTCGCCCGCGGCGGCCTATATCACCGGCGAAACCCTGCATGTGAACGGCGGCATGTACATGCCCTGACGCGCCGGCGCCACGCACGCTGCCGCGGCAAGAGCATGTTTTGTCTGAAAAAACAAGTACTCGCAGGCAGCCCGGGTGGCGAGCGCAAGGGGCTTCACCTACAATACCGCGCCCATTCGGCCGGCTACCCGCGGCCATACCAAAGATAAGTCACGAGGACATCACTGAGATGAGTACTGTTGAACAGCAAGTAAAAGCCATCGTCACGGAGCAGCTGGGCGTCAAGGCAGAGCAGGTCACGAGCGACGCCTCGTTCGTCGACGATCTCGGTGCCGACTCGCTCGATACGGTGGAACTGGTCATGGCGCTCGAAGAGGAATTCGAGATCGAGATTCCGGACGAGGATGCCGAGAAGATCACTACGGTTCAGCAGGCCATCGACTACATCAACGAGCGCCGCAAATCGTAATGTCCGTGGCGCCGGCCCGCCGGCGCCTTGCCGCTCCTCCCGCTGTACGAGTTGCGAAAGGTCCGCGTGGGTAATCGCCGCGTCGTTGTTACCGGAATCGGAATCGTTTCTCCTGTCGGGAGCACTCTCGACAGCGCCTGGGCCGCGGTGCTGGCGGGTCAGAGCGGCATAGCTCCGATCACACGCTTCGATGTCTCCGCTTTCGGCACGCGCTTCGCGGGCGAAGTGCGTGGCTTCGACGTGACCGCCTACCTGGCGCCCAAGGAAGCGCGCCGCATGGACCCGTTCATGCACTATGGCGTGGCGGCCGGCACACAGGCCGTCACCGACTCGGGCCTCGACTTCTCGAAGGAAGACCCGACGCGCAGCGGCGTGATCATGGGTTCGGGTATCGGTGGCCTCGAGGGCATGGAGCGCGAGATCGGCACCTGGGCGACGACCAAGAACCCGCGCAAGATCTCGCCGTTCTACATCCCGAGCACGATCATCAACATGATCGCCGGGCACCTGTCGATCCGCTATGGCATCAACGGCCCGAATCTGGCGGTAGTGTCCGCCTGCACGAGTTCGGCGCATGCGCTCGGGCTCGCGATGCGCATGATCCAGTACGGCGACGCTGACATCATGATCGCCGGCGGTGCCGAACACGCGAGCACACCGACCGCGCTGGCCGGTTTCGGCCAGGCGAAGGCACTGTCGGAGCGCAACGACGATCCCGCCGGAGCGAGCCGCCCGTGGGATCGCGATCGCGACGGGTTCGTCATGGGTGACGGGGGCGGTGCCGTAATCCTCGAAGAACTCGGGCACGCGAAGGCGCGCGGTGCGCGCATCTATGCCGAGATGATCGGCTTCGGCATGAGCGGCGATGCGTTTCACATCACCGCCCCGCCCGACGACGGCCGCGGCGCGCGTATTGCGATGGTCAACGCATTGCGCGACGCGAAGCTTGCGCCCGAGGACGTGCAATACCTGAATGCCCATGCGACGTCGACGCCGCGCGGCGATACCGCCGAGACGATCGCGATCAAGCACGCGTTCGGCAGTCACGCGGCGAGGCTGGCGGTGAGCTCGACCAAGTCGATGACCGGGCATCTGCTCGGCGCGGCGGGTGTCGCCGAGAGCATCTTCTCGGTACTCGCGATCCGCGACAATGTCGCGCCGCCGACGATCAACTACCACACGCCGGACCCGGACTGCGACCTCGACTACGTACCCAACGAGGCGCGTCCCATGCCGATCGAGGTGGCGGCGTCGAATTCGTTCGGGTTCGGGGGCACGAACGGAACGGTCGTCTTTCGCCGCTTCAAGGGCTGAGTACGGCCGCAGGCCATGTCACTTCGCGAGACGCGCCGGCGGCTCGACATCCCTTCCGCCACCTTGCGGCGCCTCGTCGGCGAGCATCCGGACCTCTTTCCCGTATTGTTCGACAGCGCCGCCGCGGGCTCGCGCTCGATGCTCGCCGCGATGCCGGGCGGACTGCTGGGTGTCGATCGTGAGGGCCGACTGGTCGTCGAAGGTGACGTGCCGGCGGCAGTCGCCGCGCAGGGTCGTGCGGGCGGCTTTCTGGCAGCACTCGATGCCTGGTGGCGCAGCGTGCACAGCGAGGCGCCGCACGGCGGCGGTCTGGCCGGCGGCTGGGTCGTTTACCTCGGCTACGAGATGGCGCAGGAGATCGAGCCGCGGCTGCGGCTCCCGCGCGGCTCGCTGCCCTGGCGCGCCCTTGCCCTGAGGGTGCGGGCGGCGCTCGAGCACGACCTGGCGGGCGATGTGATCGAGGCGGTCGCGGCACCCGGCAGCGAGGCACTGCTGCCCGCGATCGAGCAACTGGCGCGTGCCGCGGCGGCAGAGCAGCCTGCCTCACCGGGATTCCCGCGCGGGGCGGCACAGATCCGGATCGAAGAGGAGCCGCCGGAGCGCTTTCTCGAGCGTGTCGCGCAAGCCCAGGAGCATATTCGCGCCGGCGACATCTACCAGGCGAACCTGTCGCGGTGGTGGCGTGCGCCCTGGCCCGAGGGCGACGCCTACGCACTCTACGAACGCCTGTGCGCCGCCAATCCCGCGCCGTTCGCCGCCTTCGCGCGACTGCGGGGCATGGACATCCTGAGCTCTTCCCCCGAGCGCCTGCTCCAGGTCGCCGCGCGGGAAGCCAGCACGCGCCCGATCGCGGGCACGCGTCCGCGCAGCCGCGTGCCGGGAGAAGACAGCACCGAGGCCGCGGCGCTCACCGCGCACCCGAAGGAGCGCGCCGAGCACGTCATGCTGATCGACCTCGAGCGCAACGACCTTGGGCGCATCTGCAAGCCGGGCAGCGTACGCGTCGACGAATTCATGGTCGTCGAGAGTTACGCGCACGTGCACCACATAGTGTCGAATGTCCGCGGCACGCTGCGCGACGAGGTGACCCCGGTCGATGCGTTGCGCGCGGTATTCCCCGGCGGAACGATCACGGGTGTGCCGAAGGTGCGCTGCATGGAAATCATCGCCGCGCTCGAGGGCGCCGGCCGCGATGCCTACACCGGCTCGCTCGGCTGGATCGCGACCAACGGTGACGCGGACTTCAACATCCTGATCCGCACCCTCACGCTCGCGGATGGCCGGATCGAGGCGCGAGCGGGCGCGGGCATCGTGGCCGATTCCGAAGCGGGGCGCGAGCTCGAGGAGACACGCGCCAAGGCGCGCGGCCTGCTCGCCGCGCTGGAGGAGCCCTGATGCTCGGTGCCTGGGTCGATGGCAGTGTCGCGGCGACGATCGGCATCGACGATCGGGGCCTGCACTACGGCGACGGGCTCTTCGAGACGATCGCGGCGAGTGCCGGGCGGCCGCGGTTCCTCGCGGGCCATCTCGCGCGACTCGCGCGGGGCTGTGCGGCGCTGTCGATCCCGATGCCCGATGAGGCGCGGCTGCGCGCCGAGGTGGCGCAGGCCGCAGCGCTCGCTCCCCATGTGATCGTCAAGCTGATCGTGACGCGCGGTGCGGCGCGCGCGCGAGGCTATGCCATCGAGGGTGGCGAGGCGCCGCGACGCATCGTCATCGCCTACGCGTGGCTGGAGGGGCCGGATCACGCCGCGGCGCCGGCCCGCGTGGCGCGCGCGGAGCGGCCCGTTGCGCGTCCGCCGGCGGCGCTGGCCGGCGTCAAGCACCTGAACCGTCTCGAGCAGGTCCTCGCGCTGACCGAGGCGCGCC
>Ga0116144_10002540_pt1 | contig 19532 bp, 14 predicted proteins | sample AD_UKC035_MetaG_FD_89746 | JGI IMG/M metagenome (GOLD analysis project Ga0116144, IMG submission 89746) | Active sludge microbial communities of municipal wastewater-treating anaerobic digesters from USA - AD_UKC035_MetaG | ecosystem: Engineered > Bioreactor > Anaerobic > Digestate | place: USA...
CACAGAGATCACAGAGTTCACAGAGAAAACCCTTTGTGTCCTTCGTGTCCTTTGTGGTGAAAATTTTCATCCAACCGCTGGTGAACCGCCGGTTAATGATGAATTCCCTTGCAAATAGCAAATGGCAAATGGCAAATAGCAAAGTAACGCAAACTTCAGTTCGCCGGTTTGCCGACGGACAAACTCAAAATTGTGTTATATTTTCATCTAAACGCTGGTACACCGCCGGTTAATGATGAATTCCCTAGGAGATTGGCGGAGTAGACTTTTTTCGAAACCGTTGGCTGATAAGGCACCCTCCCCAGATAGCCCCATACACGAGCAGAAACAGCGGAACCCCAACTATCACTACCCAAATCAACAAATTGCCCAGGTTTCGTAGTACCATTATGAGTGCATTAACCGCCTTGCCCACGGCTTGCATAGGTCGCCAACCACCACGGATTAGAGAAACCGGTGCTAAATTCACGGTAATAGTGGAGAAGAAGACTTGGTTGTGCAGGCTATTCAGTTGACCTTGTATCTCCTCTATCTTCCCTTCAATATTGCTCAACTCTTGATTTACCTGTAGTGCTTCTTCAACAGTTGTTGCCTGCTCCAGAATCATCAGGACACGGTCGCGGGTGGCCTTTTGATTGCGCAGTCGTCCCTCAAGGTCAATATACTGCTTGGTCACATCCTTACCGCTCACCTCCTCGCTGAGTATTTGCTTTGCAACGCCTCGAAGCTGTTCAAGTGCATTCTCAAATTCTTCTTCCGGCACAGCTATGGTGATTGTAGCGAGTTGCGTCTCTCCTTCACGCCATACTCGCTGGTCGGTGATGTAACCCTGAAAATCCTTGGCTATCTGCGCCACCCTTTCCACTGCTGGCTCGATTTCATTTACCTCCACGTCAAGCGCGCCCTCCTTGACAATGAACTGCACGACATCGGTGGTTTCATTAGTTGCCAGAAGTGATTGAGTGCTTTCCCAAGCTGTTTCCGAGTTAGTATCAAAGGAGGGAGGCGGCATACTCCCCTGACCCGCTTGAATCCCTTCGTTAACCATCGCCTCAGCAACGGTTAACCTCACGCTGGGGAAAATAGTGGCTAATATAGGAGTAGCCAGGTGAACGTCCTTCGCCATCCGTATCTCTACCGGCAGCCCAGGTAGCCCAGGATGATCTCGTGTGGCCTTCGAAGCCCAAAAGGATGAGTATCCCCATACCTCTACACTGATAGGGTCGAGCAAGGATCGTCTGAGCAAGTAAGGGACCTCCTCCTCCACTACCTCTCGCCGGTCTTGCACTCTGGCCATAGCCGTTGCTTTGATGAAAGCCGTCCGACGCGCCAGGTAATCCTCGTCAGTCTCATTGAAACAATCCTCGGAGAGGATACAAGCAGAGCCATCCAGGTGATGTCCTTGACTGGGTATGTAAGCCGTGGCCCATTGCGCCGTCTCACGGACTGCGATTCGAAGCCTCCAGTATGTATAGAGAAGACTGGCGCCTTCCGCAATAGTAACTACGATGAACAGGCACATCAGAAGAAGAAAAGCCTGTCTAATTTGAGTAGAAGTCTTAACCACATCCCCCGGTTTCCCCCAAGTGTTTCTAACGAGCGTTTGAAACTGCATCATCCCGGCCTCCTTATCCACATCCCTTCTCAGTATGTCACGACTTCTTCCCCAACCGCGCCTGCTTCTCTGCGTGAAGCGCCAGCACATCCGCCTGCATCTGCGCCAGCCGCGCGCCGCGCAGCGGGAACCAGACGAGGATGAGCGCGCCCAACAGCATCGCGCAACCGGGGATGAGGCCCACCAGCAGCTTGATGCCCCACAGCGCGCTTTCCGGCTGATTGAGGAAAATCTGCCCCCCATTGGCCTCGCGCGTCACAAAGGCCGTCGCCTCCAGGATGAAGGGCGACAGCGCCAGAGCCACCGACTGCGCCGGTTTGGTCAGCAGTGCGTTGACGCCGAAGAACGCGCCCTCGCGCCGCACGCCGGAGCGCAGCTCGTCCTCGTCCGCCACCTGCGCGAAAAGCACGTTGGTCAACGTCTGCGGGCCGGAGAGGCCGAATCCGGCCAGCGCCAGGCACACGGGGATCAGCGCGTTGGGCACGACCATGATGGACAGCAGCGCCGCGCCCGCAACCAGCAGCAGCGCCTGCTGCGCGCCCACCACGCCGAGCTTTCGCCGGATCAACGTCGTCAGCGGCACACCGATGATGAGCGGCACGAACAAGCAGGCGACGAGAAGCATCGAGCTGGTCTTCAGCACGTAGTCGGCGGTGTAGAAGAGCGCGCCCAGGATCAGGGAGTTCATCAGGATGGACATGAAGTTCTGCGCGACGAGGATCAGGAAGGCGCGGCTGGTGAACGTGTACTTGAGCGCGTCGCGGAGATTGAGCGGCTGGTCGCCCTGGTGGAACTCCGGCCGCTCGCGGACCCTGAACGTGGTAATGACGATCATCGCCGCGCTGAAGATGCCCACCACAATCATCGAGACCTGCAAGGGCAGAAACGTGGGCGCGACGCCCGCTTTGGGCCGGAACATGTCGGGGATCAGAAAGCCCAAAATCATCCCCAGCAGGCCAAACAGGGACGACGAGATTTGCAGGCCGTTCCGCTCCGCGTCCGACTCGGTGACTTCCGGCAGCAGCGCGGAGTACGTCAGGCCGATGATGGTGTAAGCGGTGTCGTAGAGCAGCATCGCGCCCAGCATCCAGGCGAAGAGCACCCCCGACCCGGCGCCGCGCGGTGCGAACCACACGAGGATGAACGTCAGCGCGAGGAACGGCGCGGTATAGCGCATGTACGGGATGCGCCGCCCCAGCTTCGAGCGGGTGCTGTCGGTGATGTAACCAAACAATGGGTCGTTGATCGCGTTCCAGATCGCGTAAATCGTCGAGGCCAGTGCGATCCACTTGGCCGTCAGCCCCAGATAGTCCTGGTAGAAAATCGGCAGCAGCGCCCCATACGTCCCCGAAACAAACGACGTTCCCAGGGCTGCGACGCCCCAGGTCACTTTGTAGCCCAGGCTCAGATGTTTGGGTGTGGACTCAGTCATGATGGCCTCCTGGAAATGAGAAATGGGTAATGAGAAATGGGTAATGAGTGACGAGTGTTCTACTACTCATTACTCATTACTCATTTCTTATTTCTACTTTCAGAGTTTTGCCCGCAGTAGTTCCCGCAGCTTGCGCCAGCCCACCAGATGGATGCCCTCAGCGCGCAGGTGATCGCGCAGCTCTTCGCGCATAAACGTCTGGTATTCGGCGACGCGCACTTGCCAGCCGTCCGGCAGGATCGCGCGCAGTTCGGGGGTGTCGGCGGAAGGGTGGATGATCAGGTAGGTGAGTCCCGGCGCGAGGGCGGATAGGCTCGCCTTCGTCCGTTCCAGGTGATTGTCGGGGCGGTCGAAGGGTACGAACGTTACCTGGTCGAACATCGGCAGCCCGCGCGCTTCAAGCGCCTGGATGCGTCCGAGCAATTCCCCCGCAACTGCCGGATCGAAATCCGGCGGGATTTGGCGCACCAGGAACGGCGGAACGCGGTGCTGCAAGGCCACCTCGATGTAGCTTTCCAGGTAGCCGGGGAAAAACACTGTCCCCATGTGCGAATCTATGTGCGTCACGTCAATGCCGGCGGCCAGCGCGCGCTCGACCTGCGCCGTAATCTCTGCCCGCACCGCCGCCGGGGTCGCGTGTACCTGCGTCGCAGCGGTGGTGCTGTGCATAGCACCCCTCTCGTCCAGCAACCCCGACGCGGGATCGCGGGTGGAGACGGCGCCCCACGCATAACCGCTGTCCCACTCGCTGTTGAGCGTGATGTGGACGCCCATGTCCACGATGTCGGGGTGCTCGCGGCAGAACTGCGCCGTCGCCGGGAACCAGGGGCAGGGGACCATCGTGGACCCCGCCGAAATCACGCCGCTCGCCGCCAGATCGGCGTAGGCCGCCAGCGAGGCGTGGCACATGCCGATGTCGTCGGTGTGGATGAGGACGATACGGTCGGTATCGGCCAGACCCAAAGCGCGCAATAATGGATTCGGAGGAAGGTCGCTCATCGGTCGTCCTCCTTGCCGCTGCCCAACTGCGCGGAGCGGACGTAAGCCGCCCAAATCGCCCGCGAGAGCACGGTGCGGAAGCCGCCTTTATCCAGGTGATACATCGCCTCGGCGGTGGTGCCGCCCGGCGACGTGACCTGGTTGCGCAGCGCGGCCAGGTGCAGCTCGGACTGGCTCGCAAAGTTGGCGGAGCCGATGACGGTCTGAAAGACCAGCTTCTCCGCAATGCGGCGGGAGAAGCCCAGGTGAACGCCGGCGTCCACCATCGCTTCCATAAAGAGGTAGACGTAGGCCGGGCCGGTGCCGGAAAGCGCCGTCGCCATATCCAGGTAGTGTTCGTCGTCCACAAAGACTTCCTCACCCAGCGCCTTAAGGATGGTGAGGGCGTGGGCGCGCTGCATGTCCGTGACGGCGGCGGTCGCCGTCCACACGGTGATGCCCTGCCCGATCTGCGCGGGGGTGTTGGGCATCGCGCGGATGATGCTCTCGGCCTCCAATCCCTGGCGGATGGTCTTGATCGGCACGCCGGCGGCAATCGAAAAGACCAGCGCGTCCGGGCGCACGTGCCCGCGTAGTTCGGCCAGCACCCGGCCGATCACTTGCGGCTTGACGGACAGGAATACGATGTCGGCTTCCTGCACGGCCGGCGCGTTCTGCGGCGTCGTGCGGATGTGGTAGCGCTCGGCCAGCACTTCCAGGCGCTCCTCCCAGGGGTCAGAGGCGATGAGGTTGTGCGGGTCAATGAGGGATTGCCGGAGCAGCCCCTTCATCAGCGCCTCGCCCATCGTGCCGGAACCAATAACGGCAATTACGGGTAACATAAGGGTAGTCCTCCTTAAAGTAGTGATTGGGGATTGGGGATTAGGGATTGGGCCTTACCCCAATCCCTAATCCCCAGTCCCTAATCCCCTGTGAACCAGGCCAACGCTGCCGCGATGTGCGGGTCGTTGGTTTCGTCGAAATCTTCCCAGGCGTCGGGGATGATCTCGTCGGGCTGCACGCCCTGGCCTTCCCAGCGGATTCCGCTTGGGGGGACGAAGGTTTCTTCGGCCAGCCACAGCCGCGAGCCGTCTTCCAGGTTGTAGGACAAGAGGGTCTCAACGTTGCCAGCGGTCGGCGCACCCACCAGGTGCGCGCGGCCTACATCTTGCAAGACGCCGCTGAGGACTTCGGCAAAGCTCTCGGTGTACGGCCCCACGAGGATCACCAGGGGAATCGTCTGCGTCTCCTCGATGGGGTCCGCCTCGATAGAGACGGGGTCTTGTTTGCCGCCGCGCTGATAGAAATCTCCCACCTCCCCCTCGGTGAACAGCGAGAGCAGGTCATAAAGCTGGGAGTCTATGCCGCCGCCGTTGACGCGCAAGTCCACGATCAGGCCGGTCAGCGGTCCTTCCGCCCACATAGCAGTCAACACCTCGCGGGTGCGGGGAGCGATGGTCTCATCCCAAAGGGTGGGAATCAGCACGTAGCCCACGTCGCCATTGGCCGTGGGAATCCGCCGGTGCGCGATGGGCGCCTGCGCTTGAATCCGCGCGCGTTCCAGGGTGACGGTGCGTTCACCATCACCGGGAGAGGCCACGCGCAATTCCACGGTGGTTCCCGCCTCGGCCTGGAGCAAGTCCAGGTTGTCGTAGCCGTCGGCGTCGCAGCACGTGGGGACGCCGTCTATGGCGAGGATGCGGTCGTGGGCGCGGAGTCCGGCGGATTCGGCGGGGCTGCCCGGCATGGGATAGAGGATCACGCCGTAGTTGGCGTCATCCGGCACCGCAATGGAAACGCCGATCCCCACGTAATCGAGCGTGCCGCTCACCGCGGCCTCTTCCTCGGCCACCTCCTCCGGCGTGAGAAAGCCCGAATGGTCGTCGTTTAGCCGCTCGATCATCTCGGCCATCAACTGCCAGAAGGTTTCGTCGTCGGGGGCGGCGGCCACCAGGGGAGCATACTCTTCCCGGATAGCATTCCAATCCACGCCGTTGTAGTCGCTATAAAGGTAATTGCGTTCCACGATGCGCCAGACACGCCCAAAGATGCGTTGATGGCGTCTCACCATCTCCAATGGCGGCGGCGTGGTCGGGATGGCGGTTGCAGAAGCCGTCGGCGCGCTTCCCCCCAGAGTCGCCGGCGGCATGCCAACCGGTGGGATCGGCGGTTCGGTTGGGAATAGTGTCTGACACGCCAGTGAGAACAAAAGAAGCAAGACGCAAGAGGCAAGAAGGGGCTTGGATTTTGGATTTTGGATTTTGGATCTTGACCGGATCATTCTTCGTACTCGCTGCATGATCGCTCTTTGTCTGGTTTCTGGCGCCACGTCCCATTGCCGGGGGCGCGGCAACCGCGCCCCTACTTATTTTATCGGCCGGGGCTGAGGTCAAACATCATCTGCAAGAACGCCTGCCGGTCGGCGGCGGGATCGGGGTCGCCGTCGGTCATGGGGCGTATGCGACCGTACTCTTCCATGATGGCGGGGCGGAGGTCAATGCTCAACAGGTGGCCATCGTAGAAGGTCAGGCGGTTCACAAATTCCTGGCGAGTGCCGTCGCTCCACATCTGATCGAAGAAGAAGTTGCCCAGGCCGTAGTGGATGAAGGCGTCGCCGTAGAATTCAAACGTTTGCGCCTGGTGCGCCTGGCTGCCCTGGACGTAAACCGCGCCCGCTTCCGCCAGGCTGCGGAAGTCGCGCATCTGCGGCGCGGTGGGGGAGTAGTTGTAGTCTTCCAGATATTGGACGGTGACAATCGGCTGGTAACCGGCCGCGCGCAGGGCCGCGATGTCGCTGCGCACCTGGTCGAAGTCGCAGCGCGCCGCGCCTCCGGAGTCCTCCCCGGCAAACGGGCCGACGGTGTTGCAGCCAATGAAGGCGATCGGGTTGACGCCGTGCGTGATCGTCAACGGGCGCGCGCCCTCGGCCTGATTCGCGCCGCCGCCAAACCATTGCCAGCCGCGCTCGCGGTACATCTCCAGGCTGTAATCCACCCATTCCGCGCCCTTATCCTCCAGGTGATTGCCGGTCAATTCAACGATGTTCGTCTTGATTTCTTCCAGCAGCGCGATGTAGCTGTCGTGGGAGCAGAAGGACATCGTGCCGCTGCCCTCGGCCACACAATCCGGCCGGAAAGAGACTTCGTTGCTGATGTGGACGAAATCCGCATCCGTGAACCAGGGCTTGATGTCTTTGGCGGGGTACGTGACGCCGGCGCGATCCATTAGTTGGCCCGTCGCGCGGGTCATGGCCGTCACGCCCGTCATGACCACGAGGGTCATCCGGTTCTCGTCGCGGTTGGTGAAATCTACCGGATCAAGCTCTAGCAGTTCCAACGTCTCCGGGCGCGTCGCGCTGCCCAGGTACAGGGGGACGGACAGGGGATAGGTGGATAAGTCGCCGCCTTTTTCCAGCAGGGAAAGCCCGTCTACGCGCAGCACTTTCCACTGTGGGACGAGGGTCTGGAAGGGAAGAATCGCCCAGGCGTCCAACTCGGTGGCGCGGGTCAGGATTTCGGCGGCAGACACCGTCTGGACGAGGCTGCCGGGCATGCCCCACACATCGGCCAACACAGTCAGAGTGTTGGTCATGACCAGCAAAGGCCGCGCGCCCCACGCTTCAGACGGAGCGCCCTGCCACGCCGCCAGCAACTCGGTGGTGGAGACGCCGTCCGTCACGGTGAAGAAGGGGGCCGCGACGGCATACGTCCACGCGCCGATCGCCCGCCCGCCGGGCGAGGACACGGTGCTAAGCGTAATGACGGCCGGCTGGTTTTCGACCCAGGAGAAGTGCGCGGGGTCTGCCAAGGCTGCGTCGCGCACCGCATCACAGGGCGCTGCTGGGACGACGATGTCGCAGCCGACCGAGACGGGGAAGGCCGGCGTGGGCGTCGGTGTGGGCGTGGCGGTGGCCGAGGGCGTCGGCGTGAGCGTGGGCGAGGGGGTGCGGGTGGGCGTCGGCGTCGGGGCGACGGTGAGCGGCGTGCAGTTGGTCAGCGTGACCAACGCGAGGCACAGCAGGCCCAGCCAGAGGGCGAAAGAAATGTAGGGCGGATTGGCAATCCGCCCTACCAAGGTGTTCGATGTCTGAGAGAATGACTTTCGTTGAAAGCGCATGGATTACTTCCTCAAAAAAGTGAAGGGGATCAGGGCTTGGGCCGATTTCGGCGGGACGGATCCCAAAAAGGCGGGCTTTCCAGCCGCCACAGGGCGTACAAGCCGCCCAGTCCCAACGCGATACCGACAGGAATCGCTTCCCACATCGTCGCGCGCATAATAAAGAGCGCCACCCAGCCAAACAGAAACGCCACGACGTAGAGCGTCAGCACGGCCTCGCGGCGGGTGAGGCCGGCGTAGGTCAAGCGGTGCGAAGTGTGGTCAACGCCAGGGGTGGTGAGGGGGTTGAGGCCGGCCCGCAGGCGCGAGATCGTCACCAGGGTAGTGTCGAAGATAGGGAGACCCAACACGAGAATGGGCACCATCCACGTGACCGCCGGGATATTGGCGGGGAAGCGCAGTTTTATGCCGATGCAGGCCAGAGTGAAGCCCAGGAACAGGCTGCCCGAATCGCCCATGAAAATCGTGGTGGGGTTCCAGTTGTAGACGAGGAAGCCGATACAGGCCGCCAGCACTGCCACCGAGAGCGCGCCCACCAGGTATTGTCCGGTGAAGACACAGATCAAGGCGAAGTAGCCGGCCGCAATCGCCGCAATGCCGGCGGAAAGGCCGTCCATATTGTCCAGGAAATTGATGGCGTTGGTGAGGCCGACAACCCACAGCACCGTCACGCCCCAGTTGAGCACGGCATACGGGAAAACGCCGACGCTGACGCCGGTGGCGATCAACACGCCCGTCGCCGCCAACTGCCCGGCTAACTTGAGCCACGCGCTCAGGGTGAAGCGGTCGTCCCAAAAGCCGAGGAACGAGACGAAGGAGGCGCACACTAACATCCCGGTGAGTTGTTGAATGTTGTAGAATCCCCCCAACAGCACCGTGACAATCAGTGTGCTTAGGAAAATGGCGACGCCGCCCAATCGCGGCGTCGGCACGGTATGGACTTTGCGGGTGGGGTCGGGTTGGTCCATCGCCATCCGCAGCCCCACTCTGCGCGCCACGGGGGTGCCGAGCACGGCCAGCGTGAGCACCCCCATAAAAACGACCAGGTAGATACCAACATTCATGGATTAGGGCGTTACCGGCGCCGTCGGCTCGACAATCTGGGGTTGCAGAGAGGCGATCAGTTGTTCCACGTAAGAGCGCTGGCTTTCAGGCGCGAGGGCCAACGCCTGTTGCGCCGACTGCAACGCGGCCTCCGTATCCCCCAGATTGGCCTGCCCAATGGCGATGATCCGGTGGAAATCCCACAGGTCGCCGGCGGTAGCGCAGACTTCCAAAGATTCACTCAACGTTTTGATGGAGGCCGCCCAGTCCGGCTTCTGCGCCTGGAGCGTGCCGATGACGCGGCGCACCGTGCAGTTGTTGCGGATTTTCAACGAGCGCTGGTAGGCGTCAATGGCTCCGTCAATATCGCCGGTAGATGAGCGCATATCGCCGAGCAACATCCAGGTCTGCTCAAAGCCTTCATCCACCTTGAGCGATTGCGTGATGGTTTCGTAGAAGTTGACCATGTCGCCCATATCAATCGCATAGAGTTGCGCTTTTTCGTTCCAGATGATGGGGTTGTTGGGGCTGAGGAGTAGGGCCGTCTCGTAATTTTCCAGCGACTGTTGCAGTAGGTCTTGATACTGGTCGTTCAGCTTGGCCTTCTCCGTCTCGCTCAAATTAGCCGCGGTCATATCGGATGCCACCCGCGCAGCCCACGACTTATAGAAGCGAGCCAGGTTGGCGCTGTGATCGGTGTTGAGGGGGTTCAATTCGCGCGCTTTCCACAACACCCTTTCCGTCTCCAGGAAAAGCTCCGCCTGCTGCTGTTTCTGCTGCTGTTCCCAGGCCGCGCGCCACTGCTGAATTTGGAGCTCTTGCTGTTCCGGCGTCAGGGCATCCCAATTGATCTGCGCCCTTGCCTGTGCCAGCAGGGTCTCCTGGTCAGTTTCGGATAACGCGGAGAAGCTCATCGGCATCCCCTGCGTGAGTTCCAGGTAGGCTTTCCCCAGGAAAAGATAGTAATAATCCTCGCGGGGGGTATGCTCCAGTGCGCGCTTGAAGTGCTCAATGCCGATCTGTTTTTGCTGCGAGGTATTCTCGTTGGCAAATACACCACCTTGCTTGTAGATAACATCGGCCCGGATCAAGTCATAGCAGGTATTCCCGATGATAAAGATGCTTGCTATGAGAAGCAGCACCAGAATCCCGGACGAAAAGGGGTGAGCCACTGTGGAAATCGGCTTGCGATCTTCCAACAACAACGCAGCTCCAGTCAAGGTCAATAACACGAAGATTAAACCGTAGTAGCGCAACACCAAAGAAGCCAGTTTTTCGGCGATGTCCACCACCATCTCGATGGAAGTGGCCGACTGCGTTTTCAGATAGGCTTGATGTCCGGCGACGGAGCTGCCGAAGATCAGCAACCCGAACAAAGCGACGCCAGCATAAACGCCAAAGGCGACCAGCAACGTGCGCATCCGCTCGCTGTCAAAAAGGCCCTCCCGATCATATTCACTCAGGCCAACCACGCCAAAGAGCAGCCAGGTAAACATAAAGATCATCAGAGCGCCATAGGAGCGCGTCGGCTCTGGATAGTATTTCATGGTCAGCGAGCGTTGGAAAATCTGTCCGGCGTCAATCAATTGTTCAGGGTTGTTGATAAAGTCAAAGGCCAATGTTCCTAACAGGAAGGCGGATACCAAACTCAGGGCAAGCACGGCCGGCACCCATGAATACGAACCGCCGGCGGTCGAACGTTTCGGCTCACGGCGCCGCCGCACGGGCTGGCGATCGGCGGCAGAATTCTCTGCCGCGACAGGCTCGTTTGGCCGAGTCAGGCCCGGCACCCACTGGCTGCCCAACACGACCAGGAGTCCCGCCAGCGCCCAGAAGGTCGTGCGCGTGGAGGCAATCGCGATCCCGAAGTTGATTTCCACAAAGTGCGCGATCACGGCCGTCATGATGCCCACCAGCAGCAGCGCGTGCGGCGACGGCGCTCCCTGTCCGTTGAAGGACTCGCCAGAGCGCCGGACAGCCATGCCGAAAGCGGCCAGGGTCAAATAGATCATCGTGCCGACCAACACCCCCAGGGGGACGGCCACCGCAAACAGATACGCACCGGCCAGTCGCCAGGCAATCACAAAGAAGATGACGAAAAACAGCCCGATCAAGCCCAAATATAACCACATTTGCCGCATACTCTTCAGCAAACCCAACCAGCGGAACCCCCAATAAAACACGCTGACAAACGTAAACAGGTACGCCCCGAATCCCAATACCCCCGTGATCGTCAACGAGTCCAACGTCTCATTGTGCGAGCGATCCGGCGAGGCCGTGCGCGATTCGTAATGGCCCAATTCCGGTGGGTAGAAAGAGTTGTACGCCACATACATAGATTCCGGACCATAGCCAACCAGTGGGCGCAAGAAGTTCCAGCGATCCACCGTACCATCTGGGAATTTGAGCGGCGCGTGCGGCTTGATCAGTTCCACCGTGCCCTGCCAGATCAAGGTACGGACTTTGCCCGTGCCGCCCTCCAGCTCGGTGATCGTCGTCAAACGCTGCAACGACGGCACCGCGCGCACGCGATCTTGCAGCGGGCCGGGGACGTTGATCAAAACCAAGCCCGCAGCCACCGCCAGCCCCACCACGCCCCAAGCGATCCAGAGCCAGCGCCAGCCCTTGCGTTCCACCACGCAATATAACCACGCCCCCCCAAACACCAGGGCCGCCAGACCGCCGCCGAGGTACATCCCCATCTTGCCCCCCAGGACCGTCAACAGCAGCCAGGCCAGCACCCCGGCCACCCCCGTGACGCCGGCCCCAAAAGCCACCCCCTTGAGCAAATCCATCCCGAGGCGCCCTTCAGCGTCGGGTTCTGCCAACGCGCGCTGTTGCAACAAAATCAGTCCCAAATAGGGGAACAGGAAGGCGGCGGCCACCGTCCCCAACCACGGGCCACGGCTGCCCGAATACCAAATCGTGAGCAACTGCACGGCAACGAGGAAGATGTAGCCTGAGGCGCGCAGGATGTCGCTGAGGCGCGTCTGCGCCCGGTTCAGGATGTCGCTAAAACTTTCGACGATGCGCGCACCGGTGAGCGGGACAATCATGATGAGGTAGGCAGCCACAAAGATAGCGTTGCCCATATTGGAGGCCACCCGGCTCGTCACATCCCCCGCCCAGGGCAACGGGTCCAGACCACTGTGTTGGATGATACCGTACAATGAAACCGGCAAACTGTTCAAAATCAACACCGTCACCAGACGGCTGAGTTGCGCGCGCGTCCGCAGGCTGGTGATAATCGCCAGGAAGATCACCAGATAGCCGAAAAGTGTGAATGTGCCTTGCAAACGTTGATACGAACCGATCATGCTGGTGAATGGAACTAAGGAGAAGGCTGAGCTGATGAGGTATATAACCATCGTCACCAACGCCGGCAGAACCATCGGGGTGCGCCAGGAGAAGCGGAACACCGGCTCTTTGCGGAACAGTCCCTCAAGCCAGCGAGTGATCCACAGCACCGCCATCACCACGGCCAACGCGCGCAGCGTCGTCAGCTTATCCGGCTCAAAGACCCGGCTCGAATACACATTGAAGAACACGGGCGTGATAATGACGCCCAACAACCACCCGGCCTCCAGGGCGCGATCGCAAAATTGACCAAGAAGAGACTTCATTGAGAGTGCTCCTTAAACCACAGAATGGTCTGAGGCAACCCTTCTTCCAAGGGCACCTCAGCCGTAAAACTCAAAATCTTTTCAGCGCGAGAGACATCTGGCAGACGGCGGGGACTGTCCTCGAAGGCTGCGCCATAAGCCTGCGCGTAGGGGATGTGAACAATATCCAGGCGGGGATCCACCGCATCGCGGATGGTTTGAGCCAGTGTGTTGATCGTGATCTCGCGGGGATTTCCAATATTGAAGGCCAACCCCACGCTTTCAGGTGTGTCCATGGCGGCGATGGTGCCGCGCACGATGTCCCCCACAAACGTGAAGGAGCGCGTCTGCTCTCCATCGCCGTACACGGTCAACGGCTTGCCGTCCAACGCCTGGCCGATGAATTTGGCGATCACGCTCCCATATCCGCGTGGGTCAAGGCGCGGGCCGTAGGCATTGAAGTAACGCACGGCGGCGGTCGGCAACTGCTCCTGCCGGAAGTAGGCAAAAGCCAGGTGCTCGTCCAGCAATTTGGAGAGCGCGTAGGACCAACGCGGCGCTGCGGTGGAACCCAGCACTGTGTTGTCCTCCTCCCGGAACGGTACCTGTGTGGATTTCCCATAGGTTTCCGAGCTGGAGGCCAGCACCACTTTGCAGCGCCGGCGCGCGGCTGCTTCCAGAAGATTCTCAGTGCCGCGCACGTTGACGCACATTCCATGCAACGGGTCTTCCACCACGTATTTGACACCCACGACCGCGGCCAGGTGATATACCGCGTCAACGCCCCCCACCAATCGCGCCACCAGCGGAACATCCAGCATAGAGCCTTGCTCAAACTTGAAATGAGGGCGATCAACTTGATGGGCAAAATTCTGCACTTTCCCGACGGAGAGATCGTCTAAAACCGTTACCTGGTGACCTGCCGCCAGCAGCGCATCTACCAGATGGGAGCCGATAAACCCAGCTCCCCCCGTGACTAACAAATGTTGGTTTTTCATTCTTCGATATTATTCTCTTTTTGCGCGTCCTACGGCAATTTTAAGGCCTATTCTAACACGGGAATGGCTTGCAGCAAGTTGGGCCTATGCCTACCCCCTCACCTGTCTTTAAGGACAGCCGCGAATTCATCCCCAGGTACACTGTAATTTGCGCCCATTTCGTTTATAATTTGAATGTTGTGGCCGGTATCCGACCACCCCGTTTTGGTTTTCAAGACTTTCGACTTGTGACTTTAGACTTTCGACTATTTTCAGGAGAGTTTTTATGGCAACCGTTACCGTATCCCATGTCAGCAAGGCTTTTGGCGATGTCAAAGCCGTGCGCGACGTCTCATTTGAGGTTCACCCTGGCGAAATCTTCGGCCTGCTCGGCCCCAACGGCGCGGGCAAGACGACTACCATCCGCATGATGCTCGACATCTTCCGCCCGGACGCGGGGGACGTGAGCATCTTTGGCGGGCGGCTGGACGAGGCTAAGAAGGCGCGCATCGGCTACATGCCGGAGGAGCGCGGGCTGTACAAAGACCTTAAATTGGAGCCGACGCTGATCTATCTGGCGACGCTCAAGGGCGTCAGCGAAAGCGTGGCCCGCGCGCGGCTGGACGACTGGCTGCGCCGCTTTGACCTCGCGGATTACCGCCAGAAAAAAGTGCAAGACCTCAGCAAAGGAATGCAGCAGAAGGCGCAGATCATCGCCACCCTGCTGCACGATCCGGACTTGCTGATCATAGACGAGCCGTTCTCCGGCCTCGATCCCGTCAATACCCGGCTGGTCAAAGACATCATTGAGGAACTGCGGCAGCAGGGGAAAACCATCATCATGTCCACCCACCAGATGCACCAGGTGGAAGCCCTGTGCAACCGCATCGTTTTGATCAATCGAGGGCAGGCCGTCCTCTACGGCGAAGTGGATCAGATCAAGCGCAACTTCGCCGGCAACGCACTCGCCCTCGAAGGCCACGGTGACTTTGACCAACTGCCGGGCGTGCTGGAAGTGCGCCACCAGAACAACCACACCTGGAATCTCACGCTGGAAACCGGCGCCAATCCGCAGGACGTGCTGCGCGCGTTGCTGGCCCGTCCCGACGTCAAGGTGGAGCGTTTCGAGTTGGCCGAGCCGTCGCTGGAGGACATCTTTGTGACGGTGGTACAATCCCACCAAGAGGCAGACCATGCGTAAATTATGGCTCGTCGCCCGCTACGAATATAACCAGATCGTCAAGAAAAAGTCGTTCCTGGTGGGCGTGCTGGGGATGCCCGCGCTGATCGTGATCATTATGATCATCAGCATCATCGCCGCCTTGGGGCAGCGCAGCGACCAACCGTTAGGCTATGTAGATTACGCCAAACTGCTCTCCCCCACCGTCACACCCCCGCTGGAAGAAGGCGAAGACTTCACCGAGATGCGCGCCTTCCCCGACGAAACCACCGCCCGCGCTGCGTTGGACAACGGCGACATCCAGGCGTATTACGTCGTGCCGAAGGATTACATGGAGACGGGCGAAATCGCCATGTTCTACCTCACCCAACAGCCCGGCGAAATCATACAGGCCGACTTTTTTGACTTCCTGCGCGCTAACCTGCTCGTGAAACAGCCGGAAGCGGTGCAGCGGCGGCTGTACGAAGGCGTCAACGTGATCATGCGCGCCGCCGACGGCAGCCGCGAGATGGATACGGAGAACCCGTTCAATTTCATTCTGCCCTACATCGCCAGCTTCTTCTTCGTCTTCATCGTGATGGGATCGGCCGGCTACATGCTCCAGGCCGTCACCGACGAAAAAGAGAACCGCACCATCGAAATCCTGGCGACGTCCCTGCGCCCCATTGACCTGATCGGCGGCAAGGCGCTGGGCCTGCTGGGCGTCGGCCTGACGCAGATCGGCATCTGGATCGCCACCGGCATCCTGGCGCTCATCGTGGTATCGTTCTTCATCGAGATGCCGCCGCTCGAGACGCCGTGGTCGCTGCTCGCCGTCGTGACGCTGTTCTTCCTACCGGCCTACGCGCTCGTCGCCGCGCTGATGACCGCCATCGGCAGCGCCGTGACCGATCAGCGCCAGGGACAGCAGATCTCCGGCATCGTCAACCTGCTTTTCACCTTCCCCTTCTTCTTCATTATGCTGATCATGGCGAAGCCCGACAGTCCCATCGTCACCTTCCTGACCCTCTTCCCCACCACCTCCTTCGTCACCATCGCCCTGCGCTGGGGGATGAACATCGTCCCAATGTGGCAGTTGATCGTCAGTTGGATTCTGGTCGTGGGCGCGGCCCTGGCGAGCATCTGGCTGGCCGCCCGCATCTTCCGCCTGGGGATGTTGAGCTACGGGCAACCGTTAAGCCCTAAACACATCCTGGCGTCGCTGCGTGAGCAGAAATCAGTGGTGAGTAACGAGTAATGAGAAATGAGTAAAGAGTGATCCCCACTCATTACTTCTTACTCATTACTCATTTTTTCCTTTAAGGAGTTCACTTTTATGCGCAACATAGGCATTGTCATCAAACACGAAATCATCAGCACCATCACCAAGCCCTCGTTTTGGGTGACGACGTTGGTGCTGCCGGCCTTGATTATGGCATTTACCTTCGGATCCCAGTTCTTCAGTATGCAGATGTTGGAAGAGGAGATGGATCCGACGGAGTTTATCCAGACAGAAACCACCACGCCGGCCATCGGCTATGTGGATCACGCCGGGATCATCACCGAACTGCCAGCAGAATATCCACCTGACCGGATACGGGCGTTCCCCGACGAGGCCGCCGCGCAGGCTGCCCTGGACGCCGGCGAATTGCAATCCTACTACGTCGTGGCGGCGGATTTTATGGAAACCGGCGCGTTGGTGGCCGTCGAACCGGAATTTGCCCCACTGAGCAATCTCGCAGGTCCATCAACTTTCCAATACATCCTCAACTACAACTTGATTGACGATCCGGCGCTGGCGGCGCGCGCCGACAATCCCGTGGCCGCCCTGCACACCACGGCGCTGGCAAAAACCACCTCCAGCGGAGAGGATTACACCACGCGCTTTATGGTCGGCTACGGCGTCCTCTTCATCTTCTTCTTCGTGCTGACGATGAGCAGCAGCTTTTTGCTGCGCAGCGTATCGCGGGAGAAGGAAAACCGCACGGTCGAGGTGCTGCTGGTCAGCGTCCGTCCGCGCGAATTGATGCTCGGCAAGATCGTGGGGCTGGGCGTGGTGGCGCTGGCGCAAATGGCGATCTGGGGCGGCGGCAGCCTGCTTACGATGACGCGCGGCAGCGCGCTGCTGTCCACCTTCGGCGTGCTGTTGGACACGGTCAGCTTCCCGCCGGGCTTCTTCGTCTGGGCGATCCTGTACTTCCTGCTTGGCTACCTGTTGTACGCCGCCGTCTTCAGTGCGATTGGCGCCCTGGCGCCCACTGCGCGCGAAAGTGGGCAGTTCACCTTCATGGCGATGTTGCCCTTGATGCTGCCCATGTGGTTCAACACCCTCTTCGTCCAGACGCCGCACAGCCTCCTATCCGTCATCTTCAGCCTGTTCCCGCTGACCGCGCCCACGGCAATGCTGCCGCGCCTCGTCACCGGCGGTGTCCCGACATGGCAGCCCCTCGTCGGCGTCGCGCTGCTGGCCGCTGCCACCTACCTCTTCGTCCTGCTCGCCGCCCGCTTCTTCCGCGCCGATACCCTGCTCTCCACCGACAGCCTCAACTGGAATCGCCTCGTCGTCGAATTTAAGAGGGGGAAGGTATAATCCTCCGTAAAAAGATATTTTTCACGCAAAGGCGCAAAGGCGCCAAGACTTGGGGGAAAAAATCCATCTTTTCTTGGCGTCTTTGCGCCTTTGCGTGAGGTCTTCGTTTTTATGAACGCTCAAGGATATGACGTCCTCATCATCGGCGGCGGACTGGCCGGGTTGACCGCCGCGCTGCACCTGGCCGAGCGGGGCCTGCGCCCGCTGGTGCTGGAGGCTGACCCACAGCACGCCGGCGGGCGGCTCAAAGCTGGGGACGACGTGACCTTCGCACATCAGGGGCAGACGTGGCGCTTCGCCACCGAGCACGGGATGCACGGCATCTGGTCGGCGTACCGCAACTTGCAAGCGATGTGGGTGCGCCACCGCATCCGCCCGGTGCTGGTTCCCGCGCAGGAAGAGACCTGGGTGCTGGGCGCGCGCCAGCGCGTCCGGCAAGCCCCCATCGGCAGCGCGATCCGGGGCAGTTGGATTCCCGCGCCGTTCCACTACCTGGGATTGCTGGGTCGCCCGCGCTTCTGGGCCATGCTCACGCCGATAGACCTCCTCTCCATGCTGCCGGTGTTGACGACGCTGCTCACCGCTCTCTCCATTGACCCGCTGGCCGAAGATCAACCGCTGCACGGTCTGACGCTGGCCGAGGTCTGCCGGGGCTGGTCGCACCGGATGACCGCGCTGTTCACCGGCCTGTCGCGCAACGGCCTGCCCGCTAACCCCGGCCAGATTCCCGCGTCGGGCTTCTTCGCCTTTCTGCGTTTCTACACCCTGCGGCGGCGGGATGCCTGGACGTTCTCCTACCTGCCCGCCGAGAGTCCCCAAACGATGATTGCCCCGCTGCTGGATGTGCTGCACGCGCACGGCGGCGAAGTACGCCTGGGCGCGCAAGTCACCCGGCTGGATCGCGCAGTGGATGGCTGGCATGTGACGTACCAGGCCGACGGCGCGGAACACACCCTCAGCGCGCCGCACGTCATCCTGGCGACCGACGCGCCCGCCGCCGCCACGCTCCTGCGCGCCGGGCCGGATACGGCGGATAGCGCGGCGGAGTTGCATCTGCCGAGCGGCTGGGCATCGGCGGTGGTGCGGGCGTGGTTTGCGCGAGAGCCTCGAAAGGACGCCGAGGCAGGGATGTTTTCCGGCGACTTTGCGCTCGACAACTTCTTCTGGGTGGATCGCATTTACGAGGACGCCATCCGCTGGCGGCGGGAAACCGGCGGCAGCGCGTTGGAAGCGCACATCTACGGCCCGCCGGAACTGCTGGCGCAGCCGGACGCCGCGCTGCTGGCCCGCGCCCTCAGCGACATCTACCGCACCTGGCCGGAACTGCGGGGGCAAGTCGTCCAAACGGCGCTCACCCGCAACCCGGCGACGCACACGCTGCTCCACGCAGGTCGTCCGGCGGAACATCTGGGGGTCGAGACGCCGTGGCCGGGTCTTTATTGTTGCGGGGATTGGGTGCGCGACGCCACACCGGCCATGTTTATGGAGCGGGCGTGCGTCACGGGGATCAAAGCCGCCAACGCGCTCCTGCAAGCGCGCGGGCAAGCGCCCTGGCCGATTCTCGCCACCCACCGCCCGGAGCCATTGGCCTGGGCCGTGGAACTGGCGATGCGCCATGCGCGCGACGCCATTCGGGGACGGCGGCAATCTCAAAAAGCCGCAACGGATTGAACGGATTCAACGGAGGATGTGGCCGTAGTGCGGAGTCCGTTGCACCGAAGCAGATGGATGGAGGAGGGAAGATGACAAACGGCAAGCGTTTGATTTTTCTCGACAACTTGCGGGTGGCGCTGACGATGTTGCTGATCGCGCACCACGTCGGTCAGGCTTACGGGCCGACGGGGGGCTGGTGGCCGGTCCAGGAAACGGCTCGCGCCGCTGTGTTAGGGCCATTTTTCGCATTAAGGAAAAATAAGCACGAATAGCCAAATCGGGTATCATGAGCCACTGAGATCAATGACAAGGAGAGCGATAGCCATGGCCCGTACCCGCAAAGTCCTACAAGTTAGTGAACGGCAC
>Ga0116144_10002544_pt1 | contig 19523 bp, 17 predicted proteins | sample AD_UKC035_MetaG_FD_89746 | JGI IMG/M metagenome (GOLD analysis project Ga0116144, IMG submission 89746) | Active sludge microbial communities of municipal wastewater-treating anaerobic digesters from USA - AD_UKC035_MetaG | ecosystem: Engineered > Bioreactor > Anaerobic > Digestate | place: USA...
GCGGGAGGAGCGCGCGCAGGCGATCCTCGATTTGTTGCGCCGGCGCGACCAGTCGCGGATGCAGGTCCTGCTCTATCGCGACCGCACGCCCATTCCCGCCGGGCTCGCCTGCATCTCCCCCCTGATCACGCTGCTGGACTATTTCCGGTCCCTGCGTCCGGTACAGATGCTGGCCTGGCTGGCCTGGCTGGGGCTGCTGCTCCTCTTCATCCGCTCTGTCCGGCGCATTCCTGAACAACTCCGCATCCCCATCAAACCGCTTGAACTGCTCTCCATCGCCGGAGCGGGCGCCGCTGCTGTCACCGTGCTCTTCGGGCTCTGGATGCTGGTGCAGCACTCCCTCCTCAGCGGCGAAAACAGGATCTTTCTGAATTACGGCACCTGGCTCAGCATTACAGGCATCCTCTTGTTTATATACTGCATAGCCCTTCTGAAAAATCTGAAAAAACTGAACATTTTTTAACGAATCCGTCCCGCAAAATTCCGCAACTGTTGGTATGAATAGAAAAACGAATCAGGTTCACGGGGACTAAAGAGGGTGTGAGGCCATCAATGGAGATCACAGAGATCAGCATCAGACTAAGAAACGAGAGCAAGCTCAAGGCCTTTGTCAATGTCACATTCGATAACCAGTTCGCCGTCAAGGGTTTGAAGATCATCCAGAGCAAGAAAGGCGTGCTCCTTTGCATGCCCTCGCGCAAATCGGAAGACGGCATGCAGCGCGACATTGCGCACCCCATCACCAAAGAGTTCCGCACCAAGCTCGAGCAGGAGATCCTGGCCGAATATGCCCGAGTTGAAAAACGCGCCGAACGCGGCGAGATCGTCTTTGACAACAACAAGAACGAAGAATGGGCTTACGTTGACGACGAAATCTGATGTGACGTTTTCCCTCCCGCACTAAAGCTCGCCCCCCCTCCAAGGATCTTGATTTCATATTTTTTCAACACGCGCAGATGAACCCCTCGCCGGCGAAGGATTTCATCCTGCGCGTTTTTTTTGGGAAACCTGTCACCGGATTCTGCGTAACAAGAGGTGTAAGCGCCGGGAGCGGGGACCCTCGCTCCGAACAGCTGCGGCGGCATCTTACCCAGCAAGAACAAGGGAGGCAAAATGAATCTCTGCAGATTTATGCAAATCACCGGACTGCTGGCCGTCGCGGGCCTGACCATGGCCGCTCCGGTGCGGGCCGACATCGAACGTACCATCAATAAAAGCTACCGCGTCTCTCCCGGCGGTTGGCTGCGCATCGATTCCGATCTGGGCACGATCCAGATCAACAGCGGCGCCGGAGACGAGGTGGAGATCACTGTCCTCGAAATCATGGACACCTCCTCGGAGAAGGAGGCGGACCGCATCCTCAAAGATCTGCAACTCGATCTTGTTCAGGAGGGCAGCGAGGTCCGCGTCAACGCCCGCTATGACCGCAGCAGTTTCCTTGGCTGGGGCAACCGGCGGCTGAAACTGCGCTTCACCGCCACTGTTCCCGCGCGTTTCAACGTCGATCTGCGCACCGCGGGCGGATCGATCACAGTCGGCGCGCTCGACGGCGAAGTGATCGCCAAGACAGCCGGCGGCAGTCTCAATTTCGGCAAAATCACCGGACCGCTCAAGGCCAAGACCTCAGGCGGCAGCATCAAGGTGGAAGAGTGCCGGGGTGACGCCGACCTGGCCACCTCGGGCGGCAGCATCTCGGTCGGCAGCAGCGACGGCCATGTCGCAGCCCGCACCTCCGGCGGCTCCATCAAGGTCGGTTCCGCCGCCGGGATGGTTCAGCTCGCCACCTCGGGCGGTAGCATCTCTGTCGATGAAATCCGCGGGGCGATTGAAGCCGCCACCTCCGGTGGAGGGGTGTCAGCCGGGATCACCGGACAGCCGCAGGCACCCTGCCGGCTCTCCACTTCCGGCGGCAGCGTGCAAGTCCGCCTCTCCCCGGAGGTCAAGCTGGACATCAATGCCAGCACCAGCGGCGGACGTGTTCACACCGATTTCGACATCCTCGTCCGGGGTAATCTGACCGGCTCCTCGCTTCAGGGCAAGCTCAACGGAGGTGGACCCGAACTCTATCTGCGCACCTCCGGAGGCAACATCACCATCGCCAAAGGGGAAAAGTAGCGCAAGGTGCGCAGCGGCCAGCGGCTTGAACCGGCAGCCCGGCCAGCAGGAGGCCATTTCCGAAAGCTGCAAGCACAGTCCTCTCCGGAACTCAATTACAATATAGTAATTCACAGCGCGGCGCCGGTCAAAGGGCGCCGCGCTGCTTTTGTGGTGCCCGGGCGTGACGGTTGTCAAATTTTTGGACATTTCCCGCTCCCCGCTGCAACAATTCCTTGCGATTCTCCCGATTTGTACTATATTACATATAGATACAGCGACGGGGGTGACGAGCGACATACCCCTCCATCCGATCCGCCCTTCCCGCGCACGTCTCTCAGTCAAGCATTTTTCTCTCAAGATTCACAAATGGAGGTACAATGAAAAAAGCGCTTATTCTCATCGCTCTGTTCGCCCTGGCGGGCTGCAGCAAGCAGGTGGTCCGGTTCGATCAATACTCGGTGGCCATGAACCTCACGGTCGACGCCGACAGCTCGGTCTACCTGGGTGATGGCGATAAATTTAACGGCGTCCTCTTCATCGCGCCCATCCTCAGGGAGGAGAACCAGCCGGTCTCTGCGGTCAAACTCATCCAGAACTACGGCCGCTATTACCTCTGCGCCGAGGAGTTCAAAAACGTCTGGATGATCGAACCCGTTTCCGGCGGGACCGAGGGCAAATTCAAGGCCATCGATGTGACGCCGGAGGATGAAACCGATCAGCTCAGGAACATCAGCCTCTCCCGTTACGGCACAGAGGAGAAGGCCTGTGTCCGCTTCCGCTTCAATGGCAAGGAAATTTTCATCAATCAGAAAGGTGGTTTGAATGAAGAGTGCAAATAGCTGGATAATGCTCCTCCTGCTCCTCCTCGCGCCGCTCCTTCAGGCGCAGGATGTCCAGGATCTCTATGAGCAGGCCAAGGAGGCGCTCAGACAAGCGGACTATCAGAGCTGTCTGGACAAGATCGCCGCTGCCAAGGCGGAGATCAGCCAGGACGCGATGCTGGATCCGAACGGCGTCTTTATGAAACGGCTGCTCCCGGAAGTGGAGAAAAACGGCCAGAATATGGCGGCCGTCATGCTGGCCCTGGAGGAGCTTTACGACTCTTCGCAGAGCAGCCTGACTTTCGCCGATCTCGGTCTGAACCAGGATGCCGTGACCCAGTATTATACCCAGGCCCGGGATGCCAGCGATGAACTGCAGCGCAAACGCGACGAAATCCTCGCCTCGCGTGACCTCGCCCCCGAGTACCGCACTGCCCTGCTCAGGGCCTTGGTGCTGACCCGCATCGAAAAACTCGCCTCCACCGGGATCATGGAGAAACTGACCGGCAAGTTTTCGCAGATGGTTGGATTTCTGACCGACTCCCTCTCCGCCGTCGACAACCGCTTCAAAATGGCGGAAGCCCGTCTGGCCAAACTGCAGAAATCGGCCACAGCCTCCAAACAGGAGATTGAAAAGATCAAGGGCGAGATGGCCAAACTCAACACCGAGCGTCTCTCCTATATCAATACCATCTCGGAGATGCTGGCCGGCGAGGCGAGCGCGGAGATGGAACCCATCCGTGTCGCCCTCTCCGAAAACCAGGTCGACGATGTCTTCCGCGGCGTGATCGAATCGGAAATCCGCCGGGTCAAGGGCATCGCCCTCATCGACTCAGCGGGCTACAAGGAGCTGCTCAAGGATTATGATCGGATCCGCAACTATAACCGGATCTTTGCCAAGAACAATATTGCGCCGGATCAGGCGGCCCTGCTCGCCAGCTACGACGCCGCGATCAAAGCGGTCAAGGTGGAAGTGCCCAAGACCACAAACTGGACCTTGATCTATATCATCATCGGGGTCCTCTTTCTGCTCCTCCTCTGGGCTCTCTACAAACTCTTCGGCGGCAGCAAAAAGTCAAGCCCGCCGCCCGAATATAAAACCTACCAGCCCTGATCATACCGGCGGGTACGCCCGCCTGCATCACCAAAAAAGCTGCAGTCCGCGTAACGCGGGCCGCAGCTTTTTTATATCCGGACTTTTTTAAAAAGCCTGCAGCCCGCTGCCTGCGGGTTGCAGTGCTTGGCGCGCGTCAAGTGGCCAATCTGCCCTGCCGGGCTATTCTACCCGGATGTGCTGGAGTCGTGCATCAGCAGGCAAGTAAATCCTTGATTATTTCATAAATTATTCCTATTTTATGCCGAAAATCAGGGAGTATATTTAAGGAAAAGCCATGCTCAGCAAAAAAAAGATGGAGATCGGCATAGAGGTCGAGGCGCTGTGCAATAAATGCAAAGCCGCCACGGTCCACGTTGTGGTCGCGATCAAAAGCCAGGACATGGTCCGTGTGATGTGCAAAGCCTGTTCGAGTCTGCATCGCTTCAAAGCGCCGGAATCCAAAGGTGTCAAGAAGAGTGCCAAACTGCAGAAAGTCCAGAAACCCAAACTGACACCGGAGGCGAGAGAGAGCAGAAAGTGGAACAAGCTCCTTCTGGCCGCCGATCCGGAAAAAGCGGTGATCTACTCGATGTCCAGCGGCTATGCCGAAAATGATATCATCCAGCACGATAAATTCGGCCTCGGTGTGGTGGTGAAAATTATCGATCTCAGCAAAATATCGGTGGTCTTTGAGACTGGGGTTAAAAACATGGTCCAGAACCTCAAATAGCCGCCCTCCTTAAAGCAGGCATAAAAAAAGGTGCGATTCACATCGCACCTTTTTTTATGCCTTGACCTCAGTTTGTATAGAGGTAGCGTTTTATCTTCTTGGTCGCAGTCTTTTCGAACTCTTCGGCCTGCTCGATGATGCGGTGAATGCGCGCATAGGCCGCCACTCTGGCGTTGACCTCCAGGCGTATCGACTCCAGTTTTTGCGTCACCAGCCGGGCCGCTTCCGAGCCGTCCAGCCGGGAGAGATGATAAGCCTCCTCCATGGCATCCATGTCGAGGTAGACCCTGGCAGTGATGCGCCCGGCCTGCTCGAAGACCAGGGATTCGAGCACAAAAGAATTCTCGGAGAGATGAAATTCAAGCTCTTCGGGATAGATGTTTTCGCCGCTCGGTCCGACGATGATATTCTTCGACCGCCCCTTGATGAAGAGATACCCGTCATTGTCGATCAGCCCCAGGTCGCCGGTGATGAACCAGCCGTCAGAGGTGAAGGCTTTCTGGGTCGCCTCTTCGTTGTGAAAATAGCCTTTCATGACGTTGGGGCCGCGCGCGAGGATCTCACCGATGCCGGTATGCGGATCAGGGTCGAGGATGCGGAGCATGACCCCCGGAATAGGCTTGCCGGCGGACTGCTGCTTGACCTTGCCGACGGGATTGACGGTCAGCAGGGGTGCACATTCGGTCAGGCCATAGCCGGTGGTATAGGGAAACCCCCCTTCGCTCATAAAAGCCTCGACATCCGGCGGTGTCGCGGCCCCGCCGAAGATCATCAAACGCAGGCGGGTGCCGAAAGCCTGCACCAGCCTCCTGCCGGCGATGCGATTGACCACCTTCTGCATGGGCCCGATGCGGTAAAGGGTCTTCGAGATCGGCTTGGCATTGATCTCGCCGAGCACCTTCTTTTTATAGATTTTGTCCATGATGAGGGGCACCGAGAGAATGATGGTCGGCTGCACCGCCTTGATGGCCGGCAGCAGAGTCTGCGCTGTGGGCAAACCCTTGATGAAATAGACCATGGAACCCATCAGAAAGGGGGCGAGAAAGCCCATACTGCATTCATAGGCGTGCGACAGGGGCAGAATGGCCAGAAAGCAGTCGCTGCTGCTGATCGATACAGCCTGGATGCCGGCCTGGACGTTGGCGACGATATTTTTGTGAGTGAGCATCACCCCTTTGGAGTGGCCCATGGTGCCGGAGGTGTAGAGAATTTCGGCGAGATCCTCCTCTTCGGGCTCCGGGCGGGGCTTGATTTTTTTCCGCTTTTTGACGGGCTCACCACCGGCGAGAAGTGTGGAAAATTTGACTGTTTTTTTCTCCTCCAGGGGGAGCTCCTGGTCGTCGAGGGAGGCGATAAAAACCAGGTCGCGCATGTTCAGCTCCGCCACTTTGTGGACCAGCTTGCCGGAGACGAAGAGCCCTTTTGCACCAGAGTTGCGGATGATGTGGTGGATCTCGGATTTGTGAAAGTCGGTAAGGATGGGCACTGCCACCGCCCCCATGGTGGTGACCGTCAGATAGGCGATGCACCAGGCGGGAGAATTTTCGCCGAGCAGGGCGATCCGGTCGCCCGGCTCGATACCGCGCTGACGCAGGCTCATGACGAGCTGATAAACTTGCTGCTCGATCTGCCGGTAGGTGACAGGTTCTTCATCGACGAAAGAAAAGGCGACGCGGTGGGAGAATTCCGACACACCAGAGCGGAAAAGTTCACTGAGTGTCCGTTTCTGCAGCGCGACCATAAGAGGACTCCTGGTGTTTTACACTTTCCCCCGGCATTCATGAGAGGTGATACGTTACAGGATGAAGAGGAATGAAAAATAGCAAATTTTCCGCATCCGGTCAAGATTTTCCTGACCGGCGCATAAAAAAATGACCGCCCTCCACGCGGGCGGGCGGTCATTTAAAGCCGGGTTGTGACGCAGCGGCTACTGACTGCGTTTTTCGGTGATGCGGGCAGCCTTGCCGCGCAGACTGCGCAGATAATAGAGCTTGGCGCGGCGCACTTTGCCTTGCCGGATATTCTCGATCTTGGCGATGTTAGGCGAGTGGAGGGGAAAAATGCGCTCCACACCGATTCCTTCCGATATCTTGCGGACCGTGAAGGTGGCATTGATCCCGGCCCCCTTGCGGTTGATGACCACACCCTGAAAAACCTGGATGCGCTCCTTGTCGCCTTCGATGACTTTCACATGCACATTGACCGTGTCACCCGGATGGAACGCGGGAATGTCGGTCTTCATCTGAGCTGCGGCTACGAGATCTAATTTGTTCATGATGATATCCTCCTCGATGCGAGGGTTTATGTTTCAATCCTGCTGATTATATTTTTCATAGAGATCGGGACGAAGTTTCCTGGTCCGTTCCAGGCTCTGCTGCAGGCGCCACTCCGCTATCCCGGCATGGTTCCCGGAGAGCAGCACCGGCGGCACCTCCATGCCGCGGAAATTCTGCGGCCTTGTATAGTGCGGATGGTCGAGCAGTCCCGACTGGAACGAATCGGTCTCCGCAGAGTCAATATCGCTGATCGCGCCGGGCAGCAGCCTGACCACGGCATCGATAATCACCATCGCGGCGATCTCTCCGCCGGTGAGGATGTACTCTCCGATCGAGATCTCCTCGGTGACCCACTTCTGGATGACGCGTTCGTCGATGCCCTTGTAGTGACCACAGAGCAGAACCATCTTTTCACGCAGCGAAAAGATCATCGCCTGCTTCTGTTCGAAGAGCCGGCCGGAAGCCGACATCAGGGTCACCGGCACGCCCTCCAGCTCATATTTCTCATATAGATCTTCAAGGCAGCGAAAAAGCGGCTCAGGCTTGAGGATCATGCCCGGCCCGCCGCCAAAACCATAATCGTCGATCTGCTGATGCTTGTCCGTCGCAAACGGCCGGATCTCATGGAGATGGATGGTGACCAGCTCTTTGGCCTGCGCGCGTTTGAGGATGCTGTCACCCAGGGCGCTCTCGAGTAATCCGGGGAAAGCGGCTACAACATGTATTTCCACCCGTTACTCCGTCACAAATCCAGTAATCCATCCACAACATGGATGATCATGAGGCCGGTCTCGCTGTCGATCTGGCGGATGAACTCAGGCACAGCCGGGATGAGATACTCGCGCTCCTCGCCGCGCACCACATAGACATCGTGCGCCGGATTGCGGAGGATATCGACCACCTCTCCCAGGGCCACCCCCTCTTCGGTCACCACCTGGACGCCGATGATCTCAAAAAGGTAGTGCTGTCCTTCGGCCAGGGGCAGCACCTCATCCCCCGGTATTTCGACCCAGGCCTGCCGCCACTCCTCCGCCGCATTGCGGTCATTGATCTCGGCGAGGGTGATCACCACCCCGTCGGGCACGATCTGCACCCGCGACAGGGTGAAGGGGGTGCGCACATCGTCGCCGCGGTTGAACCAGACCTGTTTGAGCAGGTGGTAGCGGGACGGATCGTCAGTAAGGGGGGCGACACGCAGAGCGCCGCGGACCCCGTGGGGCCTTCTCACCTGGCCGATAACCACATAGGCCGGGATCCGGGCCCGTTTGCCGGTTTCTTCCGTCATGCCAGATGATGGGTTGTCGTCGCTCAGGCTTCGCTCTTGGGCTCGGTGCTCTCTTCAGCGGCGGGGGCTTCATCCGCCGGGGCTGGTTCGGGCGCACGCTCTTCGGCTGCAGCAACAGGGGCCGGCTCTTCCGCTGCGGGAGCGGGCTCTTCAGCCGCCGGAGCAGATTCGGGCGCAGGCTCTTCGGCGGCGGCCACGGGGGCCGGCTCTTCGGCTGCGGGAGCGGGTTCAGGCTCAGGCACTGCAGCTGCGGCGACCGGGGCAGGTTTTTCCGCCGCGGGGGCCTTGGCTTCCGGCTTGGCCGGCTTTTTCGCTTCGGTCTCGCGCTTTGCCATGGCGTTCTTGGCTTCCTCGCGCTTGCTGCGCTGGAGCTGCTGATCCTGCCACAGGGTCATCTCCTCGGCGATTTTTTCCTCGCTCGCACCGCGCTTGCGCAAATCCCACTCGTGCAGAATGCCCTTGCTGCGGAAGAGGCTGTTCACCGTATCGGAGGGAATGGCGCCGTCACCGAGCCATTTCAGCGCCTTGGCGCGGTCAATGACCAGCTCGGCGGGCTTGGTGACGGGGTTGTAGTGCCCGATCTTGTCCAGATAGGAACTGTCACGTGAAGATTTGGAATCGATGGCGACGATACGGTAAAAAGGCTGTTTCTTCTTACCTATGCGGCTTAACCTTAACTTTACCGACAACTTGCTCTCCTTTGTTTAAAAGCCCATGGGCAGGCGCATACCCCTGCCCCCATGTTTCATTGCTTTCATCATCTTGACAATCATTTGATATTGATTAAGAACCCGGTTGACCTCCTGCACGCTCGTCCCGCTGCCGCGGGCGATGCGCTTGCGGCGGCTGCCGTCGAGGATGTTCGGATTATTCCGCTCCTTGACCGTCATGGAGCGGATAATCGCCTCCACCCGAACAAGGGCTTTGTCATCGACCTGCATGCCTTTGAAGGCCTTCGCCTGGGCGCCCGGAATCATGGTCAGGATATCCTGGAGCGGCCCCATACGCTTGAGCTGCTGGAGCTGGTCGAGAAAATCCTCAAGATTGAACTCAGCCCGGCGCAGCTTTTTTTCGAGCTTGACGGCCTTTTCGAGGTCAACGCTCTCCTGCGCCTTCTCCACCAGGGAGAGGACGTCGCCCATGCCGAGAATGCGCGAGGCGAGACGGTCCGGATGAAAAGGCTCGAGCTGGTCGAGTTTTTCGCCGCTGCTGATGAATTTGATCGGCTTGCCGGTGACCGCTCTGATCGAGAGGGCTGCACCGCCGCGGGCATCGCCGTCCATTTTGGTCAGCACCACCCCGGTGAAATCGAGACGCTCAAGAAAGGCTTTGGCGGTGGTGACGGCATCCTGGCCGGTCATGCTGTCGGCGACAAAAAGAATCTCCGCGGGGGAGGTGGCCTGCTTGATACGCGCCACTTCCGCCATCATCTCCTCATCGATATGGAGACGCCCGGCGGTGTCGATGATGACCGTGTCGAGCAGGTTCTTGCGCGCATGATCCATGGCATGCAGGGCGATCGCCGCAGCATCCCGGCTCTCTTCAGAGAAGACCTGAATATCGAGGCTGCGGCCGAGCACCCGCAGCTGTTCGACGGCCGCAGGGCGGTAAATATCGGCCGCGGCCAGCAGGGGAGTGCGTCCTTTTTTGCGCAAATGACGGGCGAGCTTGCCCGCAAAAGTGGTCTTGCCTGAGCCCTGCAGCCCCGCCAGCAGAATCACGCCGGGCAGGGTCTTGCCGAAAACGAGCGGGGCCTCTTTCTCGCCCAGCAGCCGGGTCATCTCATCATAAATGATCTTGACCACCATCTGCCCGGGGGTGACGCTGCGCAGCACCTCCTGACCGACCGCGCGCTGCTCTACGTCGGCGATGAACTGCCTGGCCACTTTGTAGTTGACGTCGGCTTCCAGCAGGACCCGGCGTACTTCGCGCATGCTCTCGGCGATATTTTTTTCGTTCAGCGTGCCCTGGCCCCGCAGCTTGTGCAGGACGGCTTCCAGCTTGTCAGTCAGTTCCTGGAACATGCGCGTATTTAACCTCAAAAATGATACAGCCAATAAAAATAGGAAAAAAAAAGCTCTATTGCAAGATTTTTTTAGGAGTTTGCGGCGTTTTTGGGGAGGCGTGCATCAGAAGCGGATGCGCCCCGGCCGTGCCGGCCGGGGCGGCGCTGCGGAAAAAACAGCGGCGGGCTCAGCCGCAGAGGACCGAGCCGCCGTTGACGTTGAAAATTTCACCGGTGATATAACTGGCCCCGTCGGAGGCGAGAAAAACGATCGGCCAGGCGATCTCCTCGGCATGGCCGGCTCTCCGCATCGGGATGGTGCGCAGAATGGTCTCCTTCGACTGTTCGATCGCTTCGACCGACATGTCGGTGTCGACCCAGCCCGGCGCAACGCTGTTGACCAGGATGTTGTGCTGCGCCAGCTCGACGGCATGGGATTTGGTCAGGCTGATCACCGCCCCCTTGCTCGCCGCATAGGGCGAATAGACCGGCTCGCCGCGCTGTCCGGCGGTCGAGGAGATGTTGATGATCCGCCCTCCCCCCTGCCTGATCATCAGAGGCACCACCGCCTCGGTGCAAAAGACCACCCCGTCCAGATTGATCGCCAGGGTGCGCCGGTAGGTATCGACAGGAAAGCGCTCGATCGGCGCCGGCAGCCACACCCCCGCATTGTTGACCAGTACATCGATGCGTCCCCATTTTTCCGCCACCCGGCCGACCATCTCCCGGACCGCTGCGGCGTCGCTGACATCGCAGCCCACGATCATCCCTTCGCCCCCGCCGGACTCGATCTGCGCCAGCACCTCCCGGGCCGCCTCTTCCTGCTGATGATAATTGATCGCCACCCGCGCCCCGTAGCGGCTGAAGATGAGGGCCGCCGCCCGGCCGATGCCGCGTGAGGCACCGGTGATGAGTACTACCTTCTCCTGCAAACCGATCATGGCTCTTTCCTTGCCGTTTTAGGTTCTGTCCACAATTTTTAACGCAGCAGCAGCACCCGGCCGGTGCGCACGTCCGCTCCCGCCCGGAGCCGGTATACATAGAGGCCGCTCGGACGCCCCGCCGCCGTCCAGCGTTGGCGATAACGCCCCTCCTGCAAATCCTGCTGCGCCCACTGCTCAACCATCTCCCCCCGGATGTTGTAGATCGCCAGCGAAACCCGCTCCGGCCGGGGCAGGCTGAATTCCAGGGTCACCTCCGCGTTGAAGGGATTGGGATAGGCCGGATGGAGCTGCAGCTTCCGCGGTTCGGCCGCACCGAACCGTTTGATCCCCGTCGAGAGGGGAAAGAAGAACTCGAGCGCTTCATCGACATGGGCGCGCCAGCTGCCCCAGCTGTGCCCCTCGTGCCAGAGCCTGTACCTGGTCTCGACCCCGCCGTCAAGGAGATGGGCGAAGAGCGCTTGCGCATCCCCGATAAGAGAAGGCTCGTAGCTGCCGGCATCGATATAGCACTTTTGAAAAGGGCGGGCGGTGGCGAGCAGCTGCCTGAGCACCACCCTGTCATTCGGCCACATCGCCGGAGAATAGAGGCCGCAGAGTCCGAAAACCTCCGGATGGTGAAAACAGATCTGGGCCGATATCAATGCGGCCAGGGAGGGCCCCATCATTCCCCGCCTCGCCGGTTCGCGCGCGGTGTTGTAGGTCGAGTCGATGTGGGGCACGAGTTCCTCGATGATGAAGCGTTCGAAATTGACTGCCGTGGCCCCGCTGTACTCTTCGATCCGCTGCGTACTCGAGACCGGGGGCACAAAAACGCCGATCATCGGTTCGATCCGCTTCCAGCCGATCAGATTGTCGAGGACGGTCTTGACGTCCCCCAGGGTGAGGAATTCGAGGCCGTCGTGAAAGAGGACCATCGGATAGCCTTCCTCCCGCTGCGGATCGTACCCCGCGGGGAGATAGACCCGGAGTGATCGGCTGTTGGCGAGGATGGTGCTGACGAACGTCCCCTTGTCAATAATCCCGCCGCTGACGCTGGTGTCCGTCGTGCACTCGGCCGCCGGCAGATAGGCGGGCATGCGCAGTTCCGAGTTGGGGCCGTAGCCGCCATAGCAAAGCAGGGGATTGCGCGGATCGAGGATCCAGCTCGAGTTGTTGAGGACGAACTTGTAATCAAGCCGGGCATCGGACTCATAGTTCTGGCGGAGAAACCAGAGGTTCGTGCCGGAGACCCGGTTCAGGGGATGGGGGGACGGATCCCAGCCGTTGGCGTCGCCGGCGACGGCGACGGTTGTGGCCCCGCCGCGGTAGAGGTAATAGACCACCGAGTCGGCCACGATGAAAGGCATGGTGCCGGCCGCCTGCAAAAAGCTGTCGGCGGCGGCCTGGCGCTCGCCTTCCGGAAGCGAGTAGACGCGCTGCAGAAATTGGGTGAACTGGTCACCCTGCTGATCGCTCATCGCATTTCCGGTGAGAGGTTCAATGGCATCGCCGCCCCCCGTCCCGGTGGTTGCACGGGAGAGCGACGGGAGCAGAGCAGAGATGACGAGGAGCAGGGATAATCCCAGAAAGATGCAAAGTCTCATGCTATCCTCATGAAAAAGTACGACCTCAATATACGCAATCCTGATCAGAGGGGCAAGTCTGATCATACGCTGCCGGGTGAATTTGCAGGAGAAAACATAACATTACCATTGATTACGACGAGAAATATTGATATACTACAGAGTAATAGCCCGCGGCCTCCAACCTGCACTGCGGGGCTGGGGCGAACGCTGTGCCCATTTTGACTGGAGAAAATCCGCAGCCATGGCTTGCCACTGCCCACGCTTGACCGCATTCCTGTTTGCTGCCCTGGGTCTTCTCGCCTCTCCAGGCATGCTGCAGGCGGGCACCACCGGCCGGCTTGAGGGCAACGTGCACGACGCCCGCACTGGCGAGCCCCTGGCCGGGGCGACCATCCTAATTCTCGAGACCCGCCAGGGCGCAGTCTCGGACCTTGAGGGGCGCTTCGTCATCCATAATCTGCGCGCCGGCACCTATCAGGTTCGCATCTCCCTCCTCAGCTATCAGACCCTGCTCTATCGCGAGGTCACCATCCTGCCTGACCTGCGCTCGCGCCTCTCCGTCCATCTCACTGCCGCACCCATCGAGATGGGCAGCCTCGCAGTGATTGCAGAACGGCCGCTGATCCAGACCGATATCACCGGGACGGCCTATGAGAAGAGCCAGACCCAACTGCAGGAACTGCCCATTGGCAAATTTCAGGAGATTGTCGGGTTACAGCCGGGCGCTACCTCCGACGGTCACATTCGCGGCGGTCGCTCGCACGAAGTGCTCTACCTGGTCGATGGTTTGCCGGTTCAGGACGCGGTCAGCGGCGGCCTCGGCATGGAACTGCCCAAGAGCGCCATCTCCCAGGTCAGCATCAAGACCGGCGGCTTCGACGCCGAATACGGCCAAGCCCTCTCCGGCATTGTCCATGCCATCACCCGCAGCGGCGGTGACCGGCCTGAATTGCAGTTGCGCCTCGCCCGCGACAACCTCTTCGGAGGCACCCAGGTGAGCAAATACAGCGAAATCGAACTGACCGCCGGCGGTCCACTCGCCGCCCGAAAGGCTTCCTTCTTCACTGCCCATACACTCTCCCTCTCCGGCACACGCTGGTGGCAGGATCTGCAGTACTTTTTTGACTTGCCCGCTCAGAAAGAACTCTATGGCATCGGCAAAGTGGATTGGTTCGCTTCCGGGGACACACGCCTGACTGCTCAACTCCTCTACGCCCTCAAGCGCAATCGGGACTATGCCTTCAGCTGGCGCTACAATCTCGACGGCTTGCCCCTGCGCCGCAATGAAAATTTGCGCGCCGCCCTCTCCTGGACCCACACCCTGAATCCAGCCACCTTTTACACGCTCAGCCTCAGCCAGGGTTGGCTGCGCACCCGTATCGGAGAAGGTCCGGCCGATTCCCTGCGCGGCGATCCCTATCAATATGATTTTTACCTGCTCTATGTCATCCGCGGCGACCGCAACTGGTGGGCGGACTCGCGCCAGAACACCACCATAGCCAAGGCGGAGTTGACCAGCCAGTGGCGCCGCGCCCACCTCTTCAAAGCCGGCATCGAGTTCCGCCAGTATGCCATCCATTCCACCCTGCTCAAGATGGAGCCGCGCCTCTCTTACTTCGGCAAACCTTTGCTCGACGCGGAAATGCTCAACTTTTCGAGCCGATTCCGCTATTACCCGCGCGCTGGCGCCCTCTTCATTCAGGATAAATACGAGTCGGCGGCGACGCGTTCGGTCATCTCCGCCGGTCTTCGGCTCGATTTTCTCGATCCCCGCGCCCGGCGGCCGGCCGTGGAGCTGATCCCCGCCGGACAAAACGAATTCCAAGAAGAGATTAAGGGCTACGTCCCCGCCAAAACAAGCTGGCAGATCAGTCCCCGCATCGGTTTTGCTTTTCCTTTGACCGATCGCAGCTTTTTCTTCATCAACTGGGGCCGCTATCTGCAGTTTCCCCTCTTCGAGCAGCTCTACGCCGGCCTCGACAATGTCACCTTTGCACGCGGGGTCAAGGTGCTGCGGGGAAATCCCGAGCTGCTGGCAGAGAAAAGCAGCGCTCTGGAGATCAGCAGTCGCGTCAACCTTCATGAGAACTGGGTCGCCTCAGCCCTCTATTTCCAAAAGGAGACCACCGACCAGATCGACACCAAGACCTTTGTCTCCGCCAACAGCCGCATCGCCGGGGACTATGGCTTCGCTGAATATGTAAATAATCCTTATGCCGTTGCGCATGGCCTGGAGTTCAGCCTGAGTAGGGAGAAGGGTGCCTGGATCACCGGGCAGTTCTCCTATACCTGGATGGAGGCCAGGGGGCTGAGCGAGACCGAGGCACAGGGCCTCTCCTATGCCCAGTGGGGATTTTCAGTCGCCCAGACCCCCTACTATCTTAGCTGGGACCAGCGTCATACAGTCAAAGCCGACCTCCGCTTCGCCCTGCCCCTGCGTCTGGTGGTAGACTTGCTCTGGCAATACCACACCGGCCGACCCTACACCTATTACCCTTCGCCGGACGGCTTTGCACCAGCCGATTCCGGCAGGACTTTTGTACCGAATAATCGCCGCCTGCCTGCGTGGCAGATGACCGATTTACGCGTCGGCCGGACTTTTTTCCTCAGTTCGGCGGGCAAAACCATTCGTCCAGCGCTCGAACTCTATATCGATATACGCAATCTCTTCAACGCTCGTAATCTCCTTTGGATGGACGCCTCCGGCCGCGCCGGGGGCGAGCTTGGCGACCCCGGCGCCTGGGAGATCGGGCGGCGCACCCTGGCCGGCTTCCGCGCAACCCTCTAGAAGTGCCCGGTCAGATTGTATCGACCAGAAAAGAGAGCCCTATGAAAAAGTGGATGCCCATCCTGGTCACGCTGCTCACCACCCTGGGGTGCGAGGAGCATCTGCCCGCACGCATTGTGCCGCAGAACACCCTGGAAATCACCGACCTCTCCTTTTCTCAGGGGATCCACCAGAGCGGCCCCTATATGGAATTCATCATCACCATCGCCAACGGGTATGAAGAAACCTTCCAGGCCGAGGTCGAGGTGAACGGCCATCTTGTAGTCTGGTGGAAAAACCGGCCGGAGGTACATATCACCTTGCCGGTAGATAACCGTCATTTCGCTCCACCAAGCCAGTTCAGCGGCCAAACCTTGACTATAGACGCAGGCGGTCGCTGCCTCCTCAAACTCTACTGGTATCTCAGCCTCGGGGACGGCCGCAGTCTGCTCGACCTGCTTGATTACAGCGGCAGTGTGCCTGCTCAGGGTTTGATCACAGCCAAACCCGAAATCTTTGTCGTTGAGGCGGAGATCAAACTCTTCGATCAGACTGGCTATCTGCCCAGCAAACGGCTCTCTTTTACCTTCACCGGAATAAAGCAGATTCCACTCGAGGCAGGCTTCACCCCAAAGACAGCAAAATAAAGTGTTGAATTCCAATGCAAAATATTCTATACTATGGGGTCATTTGGCAGGGGGAGGTGGCCTAGTCCATGCGCCCGGCCTCCGGCTGAGTGCAAAACTATACACTATACTATATTTGCAAGGAGCCGATACATGAGCAAGAAACTCCTGTTGCTCGGCGTCACTGCAGCGATCCTGGGCGGCCTGCTCGTCTCGCCCGCAGCCGCGCAGTACAACCCGGAGCACCTCTACCAGCACCTGCAGTCGGTCTATGAACGCAACGACGGCGACATCTCCGGTTATCTCATCGACGAGCTCACCCAGTTCGGCCTCATCTTCCCGGATGACGCCAGAGCGGCTGACGCCTCCTGGCTGCTCGCCAAGCTCTATCTGGACAAGAACAAGCGACATGAAGCGCTCGCCACCGCCTTCAAGACCCTCTACCTCTACCCGCGCAGCCTCCATGAGAGCGAATGCCGGGACATCATCCAGACGGTCCTGGCCAAGGAAGTGGTCTACGCGCCTAAAAAAGGCCTGCTCGAGAGCGCCGTCTATGGCACCGCCATCGATGCGGTAACCCTGGAGCGCTGGCACGCCTATCTCACCATGCTCAAGGAGCTCGACCAGCCCAAACTCTACGACTGGTCGCTGGCTGAAGCCAGAACCTTCGTCACCCGCTTCCCGACCGATTCGCTCATCTATCCGGTGCTGGAATGGAGCGGCGATCTCTACAGCCGGCTCGGCAAGATCTGGGAGGCCATCTACAGCTACCGTAAGCTTGAAGAGATCTTCCCCGACCATCCCCAGCTGCCCTACGCGCTCTACCAGCAGTCGCTGCTGCTCACCGAACGCGTCGCCAAACACGAGGATGCGGTCAGCCGCTGCACCCGCATCCTGGCCCACTATCCGGAGAGCGATCTGGCCCCCACCGCCGCCTATACCATCGGCAGGATCAAGGAGAGGGAACTCAAGGACTATAACGGCGCCATCGAAGCCTACCGCAAACTGGTCGCAGGCTGGCCCAAGGATGAGCGCGCTGTAGAGGTCCTCCTCTCTATCGCCGACATCCAGGACCGCAGGCTGAAAGAGTACGACCTCGCCCTCGCCACCTACGACGAGATCATCAAGGACTATGTGAGCGATCCCCGCGGCGCCCGCGCCCTCGAATTGACCGGCGATCTGTACGCTGAAAACCTCAAGGATTATCTCAGTGCAGCAAACAGCTATGCCCGCGTCTCCAAACTCTACACCGCCGATGAAAAAGCACCCGAACTGCTGATCAAGGCAGGCAACGTCTGCGCGGACAAGCTCAAGGACTACCGCAAGGCTATCGAGTACTATCAGATGGTTCCCAACCTCTATCCCGCCAGCAAGAAGGTCAAGGAGGCCAACAAGCTGACCGACAAGGCCTCCAAAAAACTCACCGATAACCTCTAGGACACTTCCCCCCCCCCGCGCAATGCGCGGGGAGGGAGACATTCCAGCATAAAAAATATATTGCATATTTATACATTATATTGTATATTTATGCATGAAACAGAGAGCCGACCGCCACCATGCCATCCGGGCGATGATCGAATCCCGCCGGATCGCCAGCCAGAATCAGCTCCTCGAGGAGCTGCAGGCGCTGGGTTTTGAGGTCACCCAGGCGACCCTTTCGCGCGATCTTTTGCTTCTGGGAGTGATGCGGATTCCCGATCCCGAAAAGGGTTATATCTACGCCCTCCCCGGCGCGGCACCGTTTGCTCCGCCGATGATGGACACCTCCGCCCTGCACGCCTGCCGTTCCCTCGCTTTCTCAGGCAATCTGGCCGTAATCAAATCTCTGCCCTCCTTCGCCCCCTCCATTGGTCTGCTGCTCGACGGCCTCAACCTGGCCGAGGTGGTCGGCACCGTCGCCGGAGATGACACCCTGATCATCGTCCTGGCCGAGGGGGTAAGCCATCACCGATTCAGACAGCTTCTTCTGGAGCGCCTCCCCGAACTGCGCGACCGTTTCTGATCCCGATCCTTTCACAGCACAATTCCTGAACAACCCCGGCACCGAAATATCGGCCGGAATCACAGCATGCGGTATCTATCTTCATCTATCACAGAAAGGCCTGTCATGAAAGAAAAAGTAATTCTCGCCTACAGCGGCGGCCTCGACACCTCCGTCATCCTCAAGTGGCTCGAACTCAAAGGCTATGACGTCATCGCCTACGTCGCCGACGTCGGCCAGAAAGAAGATTTCGAAATGGTGCGCGAGAAAGCCCTCAAAACCGGCGCCAGCAAGGTTTACATCGAGGATCTGAAGGAGGAGCTGGTGCAGGAGTACATCTTTCCGGCGGCGCGCGGCAACGCACTCTACGAAGGCCGCTATTTCCTCGGCACCGCCATCGCGCGTCCCCTGATCGCCAAGCGTCAGATCGAGATCGCCGCCAGGGAGGGGGCCCACTACGTCTCACACGGCGCCACCGGCAAGGGCAACGATCAGGTCCGGTTCGAACTGGCCTACTACGCCCTGCGGCCCGACATTCAGGTCATCTCCCCCTGGAAGGATCCCGAATTTCTCGGCCAGTTCAAGGGGCGCAGCGACATGATCGCCTTCGCCGAAAAATGGTCCATCCCGGTCAAGGCCTCGATCGCCAAATCCTACAGCGAGGATGAAAACCTGATGCACATCAGCCATGAGGCCGGCATCCTTGAGGACCCGCTCTTCCGTCCCCGCGAGGAGATTTTCAGCAGGACCGTCTCGCCGCAAAAGGCTCCGGATGCGGAGACCCTCCTCGAGATCGAGTTCGCCGACGGCTATCCGGTGAAGGTGACCAACAAGAGCGACAGTACAGTCGTGACCGGCGCCCTTCCCATCTTCGCCTATCTCAACCAGGTGGGCGCAGCCAACGGCGTCGGCCGGGTCGACATGGTCGAAAACCGCTTCGTTGGCATCAAATCGCGGGGAGTCTATGAAACCCCCGGCGCCACCATCCTCTGGGCCGCCCACCGCGACCTCGAGGGCATTGCAATGGACAAAGAGGTGATGCGCATCCGCGACATGCTCTCTCCGCTCTTCTCAGAGTTGATCTACAACGGCTTCTGGTTCTCGCCCGAGATGGACTTTCTTCTCAGCGCCTTCGAGAAAAGTCAGGAGAAGATCAACGGCACGGTGATACTCGCGATCTACAAGGGCAACGTCACCCCCATCGGCCGGCACTCCCCGATCTCGCTCTACAACCAGGAGCTTTCGAGCATGGACGTGGAGGGGGGCTATAACGCCATGGATGCCGGCGGCTTTATCCGCATCCATGCCATCCGCCTCAAGGCGCACAACA
>Ga0116144_10002545_pt1 | contig 19518 bp, 17 predicted proteins | sample AD_UKC035_MetaG_FD_89746 | JGI IMG/M metagenome (GOLD analysis project Ga0116144, IMG submission 89746) | Active sludge microbial communities of municipal wastewater-treating anaerobic digesters from USA - AD_UKC035_MetaG | ecosystem: Engineered > Bioreactor > Anaerobic > Digestate | place: USA...
CATCGCAATGGAACTCAACTGGAATTGATTTAAGCTAATCGTCCGCGTTCGGCGACGCTGAAAGTACCGTCGCAGTGACTTGCTTGCAAAAATTCTCACTGTGGGTAACGTCACCAACAAAACATTGGACTGTTTTGAAAACGAAATACGAGCAAGCCATTTTTTCAGCACCTTTCCAGAATAAACTAATCTAGTCTACATTTGCAAGGGGAAATTATTATTGATGCAATTATTTTCTTTTTTGAGTATTTGAGTACTTTTACTACTCATTAAATACACGTAGTTCCATTTACACTGTCCAATTACTATTTATTATTGATTAATCAATATTTTTACCGTTACTATTTGTCTACAAAATAGACACAATTTTCCATTATTTTCTAACTTTTTAATCCCAATCTGGAAAATATTTTTTTCACTAACAGAAAACCGAGTATCTTTCTACTTCGGTGTCTATTCGGTGATTAGATCTTGTAAAGTAACTACTGCAAACTAGTCAGTTTTTTCCCCCTCCTCTGGTGAGGCTGGGTTCGGACAATTTCTCACCCAGCAACCGGGGAATCTCATCTACCACCTGTCTGACATTTTTTGGTAGGAAACGGTCCAGATCTTGATGGAGTTTTTTAACATCTAATACCTTAATCGTATCCTTAACCTGCTGCAGGTTAAACTCCTCATCATATAAAGCAAATTTCTGTTGTAGTAAGTCGCTTTTCATCGGTATTTTTCTGTTTAACAAATATAACAAATCATAGGCATCTCGCCCCTTCTCTCGATGCAAAAGTGCTCGCATTTTTTCTGCCAATAACTCTTCTGCTGACAGGTGTGGCACTAAAACCAACAGAGCCAATGGATAATTACTACTCAATGTTGACGTTCGAGGCTCAAGCACCGACTCTCGTAAAGAAAAATCCAGCTTAATTGTCATCGGCTGCATCGCCTGTTCCACAGGTAAATAGATTTTCAAACTCACTCCCGCCAATGATTTGAGATTTTTCCAACTCAAATTGGGAAATTCCACACTCAGCTTATCAATTGTTATCGCAACTGCAGATTGAATCTGTTCTTGAGACATGTTGGTAGTAAAATCCAAATCTTCTGAAAAACGACCTGACCCATAAACCAATCTAATCGCCGTCCCGCCCTTAAAATACGTCAGTTCCATACCCTTGCCCAAATAAAACTGGTTCAAAAAAGCCAGCTGTACATATTCGCGTAACACCGAAAATTCATCGATTTGTAGCTGCTGACTAAATTCTTGAAGAGCTTTAGAGCTTAACATATGACTGAGTCCATGGATAATTTCTACAAAGCAACTCAAGATCAATAGTTTCTAGATCAAACTGACTTAAATCGCTTGATCGCAATCCCTTACTAGCCAAGTAACACCAATCTGCTACCGCTTTTTCTGGACTAGCAATCAAGAATCGTTGGTCTTTAACAAAGTCTTGAAACAAACTGGGTTGGATCTGCGAGTACTCATAGGTCTGGTCTAGGTTCAAAATCTTGGAATGTTTTGGCGTCACCGAGGTAATTACGTGAGGAAATTGGGCTAAAATGCCGTAGTAGTTAAGAGCTGATTCTAGACTGATATATGAAGGAGATACAAATACATTGGCCTTCTCAAAGGTAGTTAGAGGTGTTTGCGCTAATTCATACATGCCCCGCTTTAATCTCCTGATCCGACGTTTCTTCAACAAACGAGTAATAATAGCCTGTCGAGCCGACAAGTTGGTTTCTGACAGGATAGTGGCTAACAACTCCACCGTCACCACTCTAACTTGCTTATCAAGAAGTAGCTGCTCTATTTCTGCTAAACTCGTATACGTGTTCATTTATACTACAAATTTATACTATAACTGCACACGTGTCAAGACTTGGTTCTGATTTCACAACTCTAACTTCCTATCTCGACCAACTCACTCAATACTCGTCCAAACAGATCAATTTTGGCCACTTCTGCTTCGTCAAATAAGAAAGGTTGGAGACGACGTCGAAATACATCAGTCACACCTTCGCTTGCTAATTTCGTCCGAGCCGCAGTTAACAGATCCACTTCTACCCCACCACCAATACCCTTCAACCGATTAACCTGCGTAAAATCTTGATCTAATCGCGCTCCTTGAGCAAATAACCACACCACATCATATAAGTCGCGAGCTTGGGTCTGGGGGCGACGCACGTAAGCTGTCAGTTTTTGTACGAGTATTTGATTAAGAGGATTCGTAACTACCTGCTGAATCAAACCAAAGCGATTGCACAACACTTGCTCTGGCTTTTGACCTCGCCACCAATTCCCATAATCCACTTTTATTCGTAGCTTTTCTTTTGGATTTGTTGAAATTTTCAATTCAGACAACAAGCGGGGGAAACGCAATTCTGCGTACCAAGCAGCCTTCTGACGATTAGTCACCAGCTCCACAGCCAAGTTCTCTCGATTCCAACGGGCTGTTATATTCTCTAGTAGAACGTGAATTTGCTCTGGTCGTAAACCCAAATTGTCAAAATCTAAATCTTCGGAGAAACGGGGAATATTTCGCAATAACCGCAAGCTGGTACCTCCCACAAATACTAGCTGATCAGCTTCCCTGTGAGCGTATAGGTCGTGAATAAACTTAGTTTGTAAGTACTCCCGAATGATGCCTCGCTTTTTGTGGCTCGGCAATCCCATCTGTGTTGCAAAACTAATAATTTGGTCAAATTGAGTAATTAGAGCTTGCATACTTCTCCTAACACTGTCTGTACCCAGGATGGGTACAACCGCAGATAGCGACTGAATATACTGTAATCTCTAGCGAATTGATCGAGCTCAAGGCGACTATCATCCAACGACTGTAGTTTTCGCACATACACATAATCCAACACTGCTTTGGCTGGTTGCGCCAAATTATACGCCAAACCACTGTTAGTATCGGTCACCACCTCATAACCAAAATACAGCGCCGTACGAATTTTGCTATACCTAAATATCCCACCCGGAGTCGTAAACCGTCTGGTAGTAGTCGGCGTGACACTCGTAACTTGCTGAGGCACTTCTAAAAGTAATCCATGAATGCTAAGAGCTGATTCTAGGCTGACATAAGAAGGCTGGTACAGCCATTGAGCAATAACCATTTCATCGACGGTTCGATCGGTAAACTGAAACAACCCTCGTCGGTGACGAATCAGCAACCCCCGCTGGACCCATCGAGACAGTTGTGTTCGAACATGATCTAGATTTTCTGTAACAAATAGGCGTCCCACCTGAGTGCTTGTAAATAACGGGGTTTGAATAGCAGTTTGTAACTGTTGTAGTTTCATTTACACATACTATACATTATTGTACATTTAATGTAAACAGTAATCGATGGTCCATCATCCTAGCTTATCCTGTTTTCTGCTACAATACCGAGTAGCGCTCCCATAGTTCAAGGGATAGAACGGAGGTTTCCTAAACCTCTGATCCAGGTTCGAGTCCTGGTGGGGGCACACCACACTTAATTACCACTAGTTGCTCTACCATTAGATACTGCTTGAGTCTAATACATACATATGGTAGTATGTATTCATGCAATTTTCAAAAACAACTATGAATTTACCTACTCCGTTATTAACCTCTGCTAAGCGCTACGCACTTGAACGAAACACATCGGTCACTCAACTAGTCATCACCGGCTTAAGTCAATTGTTGGCAACAGAAATGTCACCCAACCGACCAAGTTTATTAGAATTCATTCAACAATTACCAGCAAAACCAAAGTTGAGTCCAGCTGGACGCGATCAACTGTACAAAGCTACAATGCAAAGCAAACATGGCTAAACTGTTTCTTGATGCCAACTGTCTAATCGACCTCATCGAGAACCGAGATGAAACACTCGCGCAACAACTCACGGGCCATCAGTTGGTTATCTCTGCGTTATCGATTCATATCCTCTGCTACGTTGGCAAACATACCATGCCTTCAAACCTGCTTGACCAAGCACTCAGCTACTTCACCACAGTCAGCATGAATCAAGAGATAGCTACAAAAAGCTTACAAGGACCTACTCCTGATTTTGAAGACAACGTGCAACTTCATTCTGCTCTTTTTTCTCAATGCGAGTATTTTGTTTCCAGAGATACAAAATTGCTTCAGAACTCTGCCTGTCATCTCGCTCCTGTAATCGACCCAGCTCAATTACAAAACCTGTGATTGAAGCTATTGGTACTGAGTTACAATACAATCGCCAACTATCCGCTCCCATAGTTTAATGGATAGAACGAAGGTTTCCGGAACCTTTAATGTGGGTTCGATCCCCACTGGGGGCACTACTTCGACCGCAAACAAAAAGTAACTTCAGTGCAGCAGGTTAATGTCATGCTAAGCCCGTGACAGACCAATGTCATACTAAGCCCGTCGAAGTAGACATTGGCCCTATCAACACTCCTTGAATAAAACAATGGTTTACAGTAAAGCACGGCTCCAGAGGGGGTTATGCTTTAGTGTAAACAACCAATTGAAATACAAGAGTGCAGGAAATAAATGATCAATCTTGCTTTGGTGAAATCACCACTTTTGCAATCCCATATTTCATTCTTCTGTTCCAATATGAGTCTTTCTCAGTTCCAACCATCTTGATCTTCTGGTCTATCTGAAAAGTGACCAAACAAGCCCGCAATTGTTCCGCTGTTGAGAAGTCACCTTCTGTCAAAAACGACTGCACGGCTTTATCTAACATGTTTAGCTTAATTGTGTCGAAACTCGTACCAATAGTATCTTCGTCAAGATCCAGCTCCACCGTTGCAGATGTGGGATCAACAGGTATTAGTCCTTCGCTCACATCGGTCAAAAGTCTGACAAAATGATCTATAAGATCTCCCTTATATACTTTTCCAAAGTTTATACTCAAATAACGACAGAATTCTTGAGTTTTTTGAACGAGTGTTGGTTCTGCTTCCACGACTTCATCTTGCGCAGGACCCAGCGGTAACTCTATCGTTTTTGTCCGCTCAGCTTTAGCAAGAGCAATCACTTTTTCTCTCAAGCCACCGAACCGAGGAACCAATTTTTGTTTTTTCTCGATAACCTCATCAAGCTGATCATCAGTCGCTTGAATGATTGAGTCGACGAGAGTTTTCATTCTAACAACTGCTAAATAACCAGGAACAGGCTCACGAGCAACTTCAGCACCATCTTCTAATTTACCTAAACTAACTGGAATTTCCCATTCTTTAATCAGCTCTGCCACTTGCTCAATTGTTGTGCAGGCGTTAATTTGCGGGATCGCTTCTGCTTCACTTACTTGCTTGAGTGGTACAGTCGCTTCCGTTGTTATTGCTTGAGCCTCAGCCGAAACTACAGGCTCAGCCGTGCTATTGACCTGGGGTTGCTCCACAAGCGCTTGTTGCATTTGCGAATCAATAAGCGCGGTTAGCGCCGCTTGAATTTCCGCTGATTTACCAGGGACAATTTGCGCAAAAACACCCCCAATACTTGCAACCAAATCTCGCGCAATATCAAAATGACCTTTCTCTATATCCAAGTGCAATTCATTAAGAATTCTTGCTGCTAATACATCAAAATTACGACCAAGTTCATTATTCGGTCTGAATTGACTTAAAACTCCTTCCCCTCCCACCATCCTACCTCACCCCCTCCAGCTCCTTGTCCGTGTAGACCACACACTCCATGGCACCAGAGTAATTAAAGAGCTCGTCAATGTTAAAGAGAATGTCAATTTCACGCTCAGCATCTTCACCGTTGGCTGAAGCGTGAATCAGGTTAAATTGTTGGCTCATGCCAAAGTCACCCCGAATGGAGCCAGCCTCGGCTTCTCTGCCCAGCGTGGTACCTACCAACTTGCGCACCACTGGCACTGCATCAATGCCTTCCCAAACCATCGCCACCACTGGCAAACTCCCCATGAAACTCTTGAGCTCGCCAAAGAAACTCTTTTCGCGGTGCTCAATGTACCATTCGGATAGTTGAGCATCAGTCATACTGACCATTTTCAAACCAATTAACTTCAAACCCTTGCGTTCAAAACGACTAATGATTTCGCCAATTAGCCCGCGTTGCAGACCATCTGGCTTCACGAGTACTGCGGTACGACTAGTTTTTCCGGACATAACATCTCCTTAATCAAAATAATTCTACAGATACAATTGTGTAGTCAAGTTAGTATACCAGACTGAACCACTTACACGTATTTTTCAAATTCGGCCTGTTCAAATGGACCAATCAGCGCTAGGCGCATCTCACCAGACTTAAGCAGCGTCTGGGCTAACAGATTGATTTCTTCCAACGTCACTCTCTTCAATCTTTCAATAACTGCGTCTGGCGTATCAATTTTTCTCTGCAACAACTGGCGAACCCCATAGTACTGCGCCACACTTTGGCTATCTTCCAAAGATAGGACTAAAGTGCCCATGGCAAATTCGCGAGCTCGATCAAGTTCTTGCTGAGTAATAGCGTTTTTAGCAGAACTTAATTGTTGAAACTCATCCACGATGACCTGTACCGCTTCGTGGATGCGCCGCGGGTCAACGCCTGCCGCGGCGCCAAATACCCCAGCATCATGATAATAATCCACCGTCGAGTGCACGTAGTAACACAATCCACGCTTCTCTCGCACCTCAGTAAACAACCGTGAGCTCATGTTGCCGCCCAAAACGATTGACAGTAGAGCGAGCGCATACCGCCGTTCATCACTCCGGACCAAACCTGGCCAACCCAACATCAAATGAGCTTGCTCCGTTTGCTTCGTTTTGACCAATAGTCTTCCCGTATTTTTCCAGCTGGATTTGAGTAGCGGCGCTACCTCAACACGATGATCTACGCGAGTTTCTTGTGGGCGCTTTTCTCCACCAAAAAGCTTACTGACTAAGTCTAGAGTTTGATCTGACTCCACTACTGTAGCGTCACCAGCAAGCACTAACGTAAGATTTGGCAAACCATACCAACCAGACAATAGATCAAGAAAGTCTTGATGAGTCATCCCACTCACAGTTTCTTTCGTGCCGATCACGTCGTGTCCCAGGCTCTCATTTTCAAACAACAATTGATCAAACACATTATCAATATCCTGCATTGGCGAATCGGAGTACATATTGATCTCTTCAATAATCACACCTTTTTCTCGCTCAATATCCTCTGGTCTAATCAGTGGCTGTAAAAGCATATCTGAAAGCACATCCAACGATCGCTCCAAATGCTTGCTGGCTGCCTTAACGTAATAGCCGGTGTATTCTTTGCTGGTAAAAGCGTTGGACTGCGCCCCAACGGCGTCAATAGTACTCGCTAACACTTGCGGATCAGGATATTTTTTTGTCCCCTTAAAAACCATATGTTCAAAAAAATGTGCCAAGCCCTGCTGCGCTGGTTTTTCATAGCGAGAACCTGTGTTGCCTAAAACCAACGCAGTGACTGATGAAATCGATGCCATCGGGATTCTGATCAATTCGAGACCAGAATCCAGTACTTGAACCGAGTGTTTTAACATACAATCCACCTTTCGAATAATTAATCACGTTACATTTTTTCTACAGTTCTAATTCCGAGGAGATAGAGACCTCTTTTTAAGATGTTGCCAACGACTGCATTCAGTTGTAATCGAACAATCGTTCTATCAGCGAGGCTTCCATCCACTACTTCAACAATTTTCTGATCTGCATACCAAGTGTTATATGTTTGTGCCAAACGATACAAGTACGTGCAAAGTAAATGTGGGGCAAATTCTTCTGCTGCTTGCTCAACAACATCATTATATTTCTCTATATTTCTTAATATATCAATCTCTAACTTTGAGTAATTATCTGTGCCCTCTATCTTTCTATTCACTAATAGATCATTAAGTTGCTCTATAGATATTTTTGATACTTCGGCTGCTTGTCGCAACACGTTTTGGGCCCTCACATAGGAATACAATAAATATGGTCCAGAATTGCCTTGAAAATCTAATGATTCGCTAAAACTAAACGCTAAGTTACCTCCAATTGATTGCTTCAAGAAAGCGTACTTAATGGCGGCTTGACCAACTAATTCTCCCATCTCCTCTTGATCAACCTGAGAAAACATTTTTGTTTGAGAAGCCAACTTGATTACTTCAGTTTTGGCTTCGTCGAGCAACCAACCTCCAGCAATAATCTTACCGGTTCGACTGGACATTTTACCCTCAGGAAGCCTGACAACACCGTGGCCAATATGGGTTGTTTTGGCTGCTATTTCTGGCTCAATTAACGACAAAACCTTGAGTAAAACTTTAAAATATTCGTTAATTTCATTTGCCGTTATTATTATTGAGCGATCATAATCAAAATCCTCCTTTTTAAGTTTTGGTAGCGCCAGCTCCTTGGCTTCATAGGTCGGCAATCCAAGTGAATTGAGAAAGACTCGATCGTGCAGGCCGTGCTGACTGCCAGCAAAAATAACCGCTCCCTGGCTTTTTTCAAAAATTCCTTTTTCCAGTTGCTCTATTACAATTCTTGTACCCCACTCGCCCGCTTTGCTCTCAGGATAATAGTAGTCAAATTTCATTCCCAACCGCTGATAGATTGCATCAAAATACTCTATACTCCAAGCTCTGCCAGTAAAAAATAGCTCCTTAATCTCTGGATAGATTTTTCTGAATTCATCAGTAATAAATTGGTCAAAATCTATCACTGGTTGCCATGCTTCTTGTTCAACCAAGCGATCTTGACCAGCTTTGTAAATTAAAAAGTTCAATTGACGCATCTCTGCCTGGGCAGATTCATCGACTTCGTAGGCAGAGGCTCCTTGGGCATATGCCCGTCCCAAAAACGCGATTCGCTTCTGAAGATCTTGCTGAGAAAGCTGAGCCAAATCAAGTGACTCCTCTACAAACAACTGGCGCATACCCCAGATACTCTTGGCAACGTGCATACCAACATCGCCAAAGTAATCTGCCCGACAGACTTGTGCGCCGGTCGCTTCCAACAAGCGGCAGATCGATTCGCCCACCGTGTTGCTATATAAATGCCCAATGTGGAATTCCTTAAATGGATTGGGGTCGGTGAATTCCACAATGATTTTTTGGTGCTGATTAATTAGCGACTCAGTCTTGCCACTCATAGACAAGAAAAAGCCGATATTGGAGGCTAGACAGCTCTGAGTCAAGGTGAAGTTAATAAAACCAGGGCCTGCTACAACTACAGATTCAAGCCAGGCTGGTTTCTTTTCCTGAATTTTCTTCACTAAATAATGGGCCAATTCAGCGGGCTTTTTCCACTGACAGTCTGTACTCGTTTTTATCAGTTTACTAAATAGCACTAGCGACACATTTGATGTGTAATCACCATGCGATTGGTCGGTGGGAACTTCGATCTCCAAAAAAGTTTCGAAATTGTCAAACTCACTTACTATTTCTAGCAGAAGATCTTTGAGCTGTTTCTTGGCATTTTGCATCTGCAACGTCCTTGTTTTATTCTACCATTGTAGCAGAATGCGCAATCGTGTTATAGCGAACAATTACCGAAGTTTTTGAGTACTATTTGTATTCTTCGTGGGTTGCTAGGTTAGTAAATATTTTCTTTATTTATGGCGTCATTTATTACTCTTTTATTAGTATTTTTCAAATTTCTTCAAATTGCATTCAGCCTCTTTGCTTCAGTAGAAAAATAGTTTCGGGTAATACCGAATCCTACCGCGTAGAGTTTACTGTGGATTTATTTTTGCAGAAAGCACTGATCCCCACTATCTTCTGCAGAGCATGTTTATTTTATGATTGAATTTTTTTGTCTCTCTCAGAAATCAATAAACTAATCTGGGCTACTATGTAATCAGATCTGAACAATTTTTGCTTCCATTTCAACTTCCAGATAGAATGCACAGCTATATTTACTCTTAGTATTTAATTAAAACGATAAATCTTATATAGGATATAAATTAATTCTAGTCTATGATCTGGTCACGTCCCAATATCATTAAACTGCTCGTTGACAAAATAGTGATCTCATGTGAGAGTGGTGCTCACGGATTTAGATATCAAAGAGAGATTTTTCTCTCCACACTCGATCTCCGTCGCTTAACAACTCAATAGAACCCATTAAGTCGGTACGAAGGAGCACTGATCTAAATAGATCATAACGACTCACTACCTCTGGTGATGGGTGCCCAAATCGGTTATTTTTACCCACACTAATGACCGCATATTCGGGTTGCGTCCGACTCACAAATTCCATACTAGAACTTGATTTTGATCCATGGTGCCCGACTTTTACTATAGTCATTGGCTCTAGCAAACCCAAGCAACTTAGTGTTAATTCACCAGTGGTTTCTTGGTCCCCCATCAACAAAATTGTTACTTGTTTATACCTAACAAATAGAACGATAGATCCGTCATTAGAACTGATATCAGTCATACTGTTTGTACCAGTTATGTCCTGTAAGTGTGTTTCGCATTTGTGACTTACTTGGGTTGCATTTGAGAATCTTGCTACTCGAGGAAATAGATACGTCGCTACTAGATTTGAGCCAATGTTTATTTCACCAGCGTGGGCCACTATTGAAACACGCATTCCACTATCTTGCTCTCTCTGGACGGCTTGACTAAAGGTTAAAAAATCGGCAGTTTGTTTTTCTTCTCCATTCCACACAAGCTCACGTACGTGATAATTGGCAAAAACTGAGTTTAAACCGCCAATATGATCGGAGTCTTGGTGAGTGGCGACCACCAACTCAATTGTACGATCAACAAAAGGCACATACCTCCCCAAACACTCAATAACCTTGTCATTGGGCGGTCCACCATCAACCAGTAACTGAAAAGTTCCCAGCTGAACCAAGGTTGCATCACCCTGCCCCACATCGCAAAAAATAATTTGCAAATCTTTCCGAAACCCAAAGTGTGGCCAAATACTCCAGATAATGCAAATAACTATAATTAAACCTATCTTATACATTACTTAGTATTTCTTTCGGATAATTTTTAGATCATCACTGTGAATTTTTGCAAACCAACGCGCATCTAACCACCAGAATAGTAGAGTCAAGCAAAGATACCAACCAATCAATGCAGTTATTGAAAAATTAATTGAGATTGGTGGAAGCTCTATTGATTCCATCAAACGGATAAGAAAGCGCAACAACCAAGTTCCAAAGTACAACGGTGAGGAAGCTAGCAACACTGGCATCGACTGAATAACAGAAAAAGGTAAAAAAGAAATTACACTAACCAAAATAATTCCGAGCACAAATAGAGGGGCTAGCAACCAAGAAATAGCTAGAGTAGCAACAAGACTCATGCTACTCACTTGCATAAAATAAAAACTGAGAAAAGGAAACAGCCAAACTTGCACCCATATCGTTGTTATAAGTACTTCTTTTATATACTTTATTGCTTTATTTTGTATCGTTTGTTTTATGTTCTTATGCCCAACCTGGGAATGATTCAGTCTTTCTAAAAACTGCCGGAATTGCAAGCCTAAGACTGCTAGGATGGTTAATTGCAATGCCACTCGACTGTCTGAAATTTCAGTTGTAAGGAAAAGTAATAAAAATAACAGTAGTGACCACGAATAGGAGCTTTGCCGATGTTTTACCAAAAATAAAGTGCTGAATAAGCTCTGGAACACCGCTCTTACAATCGATACACTCATCAAGGCCAGCTCAGCATATAGCAATAAGTAGCAAAATCGAAATAGAAATCTAAGCTTTTTGGAAAAGTACTTTTCTAGGGGTAGTAATAACAGCAATAGCAGACTTACCTGCATTCCAGATGCAGCCATAATGTGTTGAATTCCTAAATACGCTATAGCATGTTTTGTTTCTTCTGGTAGAAATGAGGTCCCTCCAAATATAAGTGAAAAATACAGCTCGGAGTCTTGTTTTGGTAGGATTAGACGCAATCGATGATGTAGATTATCTCTAATCTGGAACAATCTGGATTGGATAAACTTCGGATGATACCAAACTAGTTCCGATGGTTTAATTACGACCTTTACAGCCGATGGTTCAAGTAAAAAGAGATCGCTTAACGAGCTATCAGTCGGCTCGGTGAGAGTGCCAAGTAGGGTTAGTTGACTGCCAAGCTCATACCTTCCACAACCATCTAACTTAAAAAGAATTTGGTTCTGAACATACCAACAGGTCGGAGAGTGCTGTTTAAGTATAAATTTTTCAATTGCGAGCTCCTGATTCGGTAAATATTTGTTTGGATTATTTAATTGCAGTAATTGCGTGAGTATTATTATTGCTAAGATGATCGTATATATTACTACTGGACGCATAATTACGTTATAGGAGCGGAATACTTATTTATTAATTTAGTAGACTTAATAATTTTATAAACTAATTTGAGTTTTAATCTCATCAAATATGTCATTTGACACTATTTTTAGCTCTGTTAATTGTTCAAGTGAAACATACGGGCGGTTTGCAATTATGTCTTCGGCTCTTTTTGCACCAATACCAGTTAGGGTATCTAACTCGCTTGCGCTCGCTGTATTGATTGAAATTAGACCACCCTCATCACCAACTAAGGTTTGTGCCTCAGAACTAAATTGGTTAATTGGACGACAATACTCAATCTCATCTTTGTGTGGAATGTAGATTTTTTGTCCGTCCTCTAGGGATTGCGCCATATTGAGTGCATGCAAAACATATGGCGCATTGGCTGACTTAGTTAGTCCACCAGCTTTCTCAACTGCTTCTCCCAAACGTTGTGTTGATTCAAGGGCATAGACACCTGGAGCTTCTATCTCTCCTCGAATATCAACCAGTATTTGAGCCGCTGCACTTGCATCAACTACAAACTCGGTTTGCGGAGGACACTCTAGCACGGTGGTCTTGCCACTAATCATGAGGATCCAGACTAAATCAGTCACGCTAATCAACAACCCCACTACTATTAGCAAAATTACTACTATTTTACTGTGGCGTTTGAGCAACGATAACCATTCGGTTTTTGAATCTAAGTCATGTCTGAATAGCACAACCCTAATCTATCAATAGTATCTAACAACAACCGTAGCGTATTTGAGGCTACATAACTAAATTCAGAACCTTGTTGCGAACATAGATCGTTCGTTTTAAAGTCTGCTCTGATACCCATTTTTGCACATCTGGGAGCTGTAAAGCTTGCTTAACCAGGGTTGCCTCCGTTAGAGTATTATCAGCAGCCAGGTTAATGGTGGCACGTAATTTTCCGTTAATTTGAACTGGCAAAACAATGAAATCTTCTTTTGCCAACAGTGGATCTGCCATAGGCCATTCAGCCTGATGAACGGACCAGAACCCAGGCGCCGCTTGAGTACCAGCAACCTTAAGATAGTGCTGATAGAGTTCCTCAGCCAAGAATGGAGCTAGCGGCGCCACCAATCGAATCACCACACCAACTTGCTCCAATGGCAAAACTACAGCATCATGCTCTTCCCAAGTATTCACCAGCTCCATCAACGAAGCTATGCCTGTATTAAATTTCAATTCAGGAAAATCCTGAGTAATTTTTTGTACTACTTTGTGTAACTTGCGTAGTACTTGTAACTGCGACTCTGTTGGCTCAGATGCCTCTATAGCCAGTGATTCTTTAGACTCCAAATTGGCAAATACTAAATTATAAAAGCGCTGCCAAAACCGAAAGACTCCAACCACCGCTCGGACATCCCACGGCTTGTCAGCCTCGATTGGCCCCATAAACATTTCATACGTTCGTAAGGTATCTGCACCAAATTTTTCGATGATTTCATCTGGATTAATTACATTGCCCTTGCTCTTGCTCATTTTTTTGTTGTCTGGACCCAAGATCATGCCCTGATGGCGCATCTTCATAAATGGTTCCGCAAAATCAAGATATCCCTGATCTCGTAAAAATTTTGTAAAAAACCTTGAGTAAAGCAGATGTAACACAATGTGTTCTGGTCCAATCATATAAAAATCTACCGGCAACCAGTGTTGCAACTGCTTAGTGTCTGCAAAAACCCTCTCATCTCTCGCCGAGACGTATCTGAGGTAGTACCAACTTGAGTCAACAAAGGTATCCATTGTGTCAAATTCGGGTCTCCAACCCTTGCCATACAATCGCTCCGTTCTCTCAATAAATTCTTTGGAAGATTGCAGGGGTGATTCTCCGGTAGGTTTAAAATCAACGTCAGTTGGTAACAACCAAGGCAGGTGCTCTTCTTTGACTGGATGAGGTTGGCCCTCTGGATCATAAACAATTGGAATCGGCGCACCCCAATAGCGCTGGCGACTGATCAGCCAATCTCTAAGCTTGTAGGTTGTCACTCGTTTGCCCCAACCCTGCTTTTCCAGATGTGCCGTCATTGCTTCAATAGCCTCAGAAATTGCCATGCCATCTAAAAATCCAGAGTTTACCATCACTCCTTCCGATTCTTGAACTTGTTCTAGCTTGGTAATTTCTGAGATGTCACCATCGGCTGCTTTCACTACTCTTAAAATTGGGAGTGAAAAAGTTCGCGCAAACTCAAAATCTCTTTTATCATGACCTGGCACTCCAACTACTGCTCCTGTCCCAAATCCTGCCAATACAAAGTCAGAGACCCAAATGGGTAGTTTTCGACCGGTTAATTGATTAACTGCCATCAGTCCGGTATCTACACCAGTTTTCACTCTTCCCTCTTGCTGTCTCTCAAGCTCAGTCTTATGAAGCGTTTTCTCAACATATTCTGCGATTTCAGGTGAAGTTTTTGCTAATGCTTGAGCCAATGCATGCTCTGGGGCAATTACCACAAACGTGGCTCCAAAATTAGTATCCGGCCTGGTAGTGAAACAACTAATTTCGCCAGCGTTTTCCCCTGACTGGTTTTGTACCTGATAGGTAATAGTAATACCAGTTTTTTTACCAATCCAATTCAATTGCTGTTGTTTAGTCGCATGAGGCCAATCAACTTCTTCCAATCCCGAGATTAACTCGTCTTGATACTCGGTTATCTTGAAATACCACTGTTTCATTTGTTTTTGCACGACAGCAGCTCCGCATCGTTCGCACAAACCATCCACAACTTGCTCATTCGCTAACACCGTTTGACACGAAGGACACCAATTTACTGTTCCAGTACCTTGATAGGCTAAACTCTGCTTATGAAGTTGCAAAAACAACCATTGTGTCCACTTGTAGTATCCAGGGTGACACGTAGCGATTTCGCTCGACCAGTCATACGAAATCGCCAACCTCTTAATTTGTTCATGAAACGTATCGATTGCTTGCTTCGTCGTAATTGCCGGAGCTACTCCTGTTTTAATCGCATAATTTTCCGCTGGCAAACCAAATGCATCCCACCCCACTGGAAAAAAAACGTGCTTGCCTTGCATTCGGTTGAAACGAGCCAAAATATCAAGAGCAGTCATGCTTTCCACATGACCCACATGCAGACCAGATCCCGAGGGATACGCAAAGGCAAACAGCAAATAAAACTTTTCTTTTTCGGATAGCTCCTTCGTAGTCGATTGAAATAAGCCTATTTTCTCCCATTCAGATAGCCAATGTTTTTCAGATTCGGAGGGGTTGTACGATTGGGGTATTGGTTTTTTCACAATGCTCTCGAGTATAGCATAAATCTCCATAGAGTTTCGTTTTACCTTATAGTAGTATAGAAGTATGCATCCCCGACAGCACACTGCCCTTTTGCTGTTTGCCATTTTTTTGGCATTCGTCTGGTTGCAAGTTCCCATGCTTAAATCTCTGAGCCTTCAAGCTGTTGCCGCATCAACCATTTGTTACTTTGTAATCAAAAAATATACTCGAGCAAAACTTAAACACATCCTGCCACAAGAAAATTCAGCCGAAATGGCGCTAGTCACTTTTAGCCTCTTACTGCTAGTAGGTAACAGTGGTACTTTAAACTCACCCCTCTTTCCCCTGACCTATATTCACCTCTTTTTTTTAGTCATGAGTTCATCAAGAAGCACAGCAATCACCGTTGGTCCAGCTACCGCGCTCTTTCATTTTGGACTAGAACCAACTATTTCTCTCTCAAACATTGGACACCTGATCACCATCCCAATTATTTTGCTATTTTTTCTATTTGCCAGAGAACAACATGAAGAAGTAATTAAAGAAAAACAAACCATAGCTCAGGAGGAGGTTTTACTTACGCAGTGCTCAAAAGAAACCAGAAAACTACAAGATAAGTTGGCAAAACTAGAAAAAGATAAAAACAATCAACGCTCTCAACTAATTGAAGGCCGTGCTCTACTAGACCAAGCTCGTCAACAAATCACTCAATGGAAACAGCAATATTTTGCTTGTGAACCAAAGGCTTTGGCTGAAGCTGATGACCTCAATCAGCAAATCGACCAAGCCATACTTCTCCAACCAAGTGTAGAGGAAAAAACTGAAAATGAACTTGTCTAACCCGACGCATCCTCAAATGGTCTTGTATGGTTTTTTTGGAACCTTACTAGTGCTGATTTTGATTTGCTTATCCAGCCAGGCAGTTTATGCAGAAACACTTGAGTCGAACTCATTTATAATTCAATTTGGCAATTTTAATGTTACTTCTGGAGAAAAATCTAGTACAACCTACAACGTAACCGATACAGTCGGCCAAACAGGCGCAGGTCCCTATGGTGAATTTGGCACCGCAAGTTATTTTGTTGGTGGAGGTTTTCAGTACATTTATCCAATCGATCAATTTCGCTTCACAATTTCAAAAACAGACATTAATTTGGGTCAATTAACGGCACAAGCGCATAATACCGACACTAATGTCCTCACCATTACCGCACCAACAGCTGGTGGTTACCAGATTTATGCATATGAACAACATCCGTTAAAACTGCTAAATGGCATACCCACTATTCCTGATACAACTTGCGACAATAATGACTGTGACCAAACCACCGCAGAGATCTGGCAAAATACTGATGTTGGCGGATTTGGTTTCAATGTTAATGGTGACGACACAGCGGCTGACTTTATTAATACAAATTACTTTCGTCAGTTTGCCAACAATGCCTTGAGTGAACCGATGCAGGTCATTATGAGCAATACTGGATATGTCGTTAATCGCGCTGCAACAGTCACCTATAAAGCGGGTCTATTTGGTAGTGAACCTGCAGGTACCTATGAAACTTCTATCGTATTTGTCGCAGTACCAGCATATTAATAACACTAATAAATACACTATGATTACTAGTAACAAAATTAAAACATGGCATTTAGTAGTGGTTTTTTGCGGAATTAGTTGGTTTTGGCTGCAATACCCCACATCCATTTCAGCACAATCTGATTATTCTTTGTCAGTTTACCCCCCGAGTGCTTATCTAAAAATCAAACCAGGAACCACGGCAAACCACACCATAGAATTGACCAATACCACAACTAATACAATTGTGGTTACTCCAAAGGTGTTTGATTCTAAACCGGAAGAAGACTCAGGTTACCCGGAAATGCAACCAACATTTTCGTTTCCTTATCTGTCGGAACAAGTACAAAAAATGTCGCCAATTTTGATAAAGCCAGGAGAAACAAATAGTTTTTCTTTAGATTTTACGGTCCCCCCCGAAGCAATTACTAGAGAATATCCCCTTACTGTGCTGTTTTCATCAACTATTGAACAAGCAAATACAACTAATCAAGTAGTTTCAAATTCCAAACTGTATGGAGTGATTGGCGCTAATCTCGTAGTTCTGGTGAGTAGCGACGAAACTCTGCCCAACTTACTGCAAGTAGTAGACATTGAAGTGCCAAGGCTTCTTGATAGTTTACGCGGGCTTTCATTTACTCCAATGCTTATTAACCAAGGGGTACAAACTGTTGTTGCCAGTGGTAGTGCCACGATTGTCGACACCTTTGGCAGAACCGTATTTCAGGCACAAATCTATCCCGACATGATTTTGGGCAGACAACAACGTTCCGCTCGAGCTCTCACGACACAAAAAGACAGTAAACTTCCAGAACCTACTGTTTTTTCATATGACCCACTGTTTCTGCTAGGAAAATATACCATTACCACCAAAATAATTGATGGTCAAGGAAATAGTAGTAGTTCGCACACAAAAACTGTAATCGCGCTTCCCTACTCGTTTTTAATTGTAGTATTGTTTATCATTATTGGATGGGTATTTTCTCGAGTGTTTGCTACTAATACATCCCCAGACTAAACTAACTCTTGCATCACTTGAGTTTTTATGATGTACTGAATACATAGAATATATTCTGGTGAAGAATTTATGAAAATCCTCTCTGTTTCAAGCGTACAACGCATTGGTTTGGCTACTTGTTTGGTGCTTGGGATGTTTGTGGTTGGTCATCTCCAGGGCACTCGCTCAGCTAATCTTTCTAATGTATCCGTTACGCTTTCCAGCTCCAGACCGTCTTTCAGAGGTGGACTGGCTTCTGGCAATACCGTCGGTTCCTCAGAAGTAATCCTGAATACAACCAATGGTGTCTGGCCATCCTCATCTTCGGCTCAACTAGTGGTTGGTGACTCACTCAGAATCGGTGAGGCTGGAAGTTTGGGGACATATACTATTACTGAAATCGTAGACAATAGTACAGTAAATGTTACGCCAGTTTTGGCATCCGGCGACACCGAATTGAATGACGATGTCGTAGCCTCTACTTCAGCTACGCTCACCGTTCGACTCACTACTGCGAATGCCATCGCCAATGGTGCTTTCCGCATTTTAGTTCCTGCAGACTCCACTGACGCAGCGGCCAGAGATGGTATCCCCGATGGTACTGGCTTTGACTTTGGCACCAGTGCTCCCACCGTTACCTGTCCATCTAGTGCTCCCGCCACCTATCTTTTTGCAACTGGAACTGCCACCGCCTCCGCAGTCACCGTCAATGGCACCAAGTATCACTCATTTGAGTGTCGATACTATGGCACGGGAGCCATTGGCACAGTGTTTGATGGCACAACATATGGAGCATTTACCATTACTTCCCTGATTAATCCAGCCCCTTCGCGTACAGGCCACACCATCGGTTATGCCGACACCTACAACATCATCGTCCGCCAGGTAGATAGTACATATAACGTGGCTGACGCTACAACGGTTAATGTTGGCGTAGTTGAGTCAGTAAGAGTAACTGCTACTGTCTCACCTCAAATCACCTTCCGCATTTTGGGAGTCAATAGTGGCACCTCCGTGTGTGGCGTGAATACTGATGTATCAACTACTGCCAGCCTTGTACCCTTGGGGTCACTGAGCATCTCAGCCTTTACCACTGCCGCCCAGGCACTTTCTGTCTCTACCAATGCACCCAATGGCTATGCGGTTACCACCGTAGAAAATGATCAGCTTGGTCGTAACGGTGGTGTCTGTACTGGAGACAATACGGGGGTTAACTGTATCCGCGACTCAGTTGGTGATGGCGGCGCTATGTCGCATACCGCGCCCGCCAAGTGGAGCCTTGGTACAGCTAAGGGTTTTGCGTATAGTTTACATGAAGTCAATGCAGGCGCAGGCACTCCAGCCTTCAGCTACAACACTAACTCTGGTAACTGTGATGGCACCAACTACTGTTTCAAGCAGTTTGCGGATGCAGAAAATAGCCAAGCACCTCAGAGTATCTTTACGGGTACGACCGTCGCCGACAACGACAATGTCTTCGTCTGCTACAAAGCTATCA
>Ga0116144_10002547_pt1 | contig 19508 bp, 15 predicted proteins | sample AD_UKC035_MetaG_FD_89746 | JGI IMG/M metagenome (GOLD analysis project Ga0116144, IMG submission 89746) | Active sludge microbial communities of municipal wastewater-treating anaerobic digesters from USA - AD_UKC035_MetaG | ecosystem: Engineered > Bioreactor > Anaerobic > Digestate | place: USA...
CCCGATCCGGGTGTGAAGATTCACACCATCACTTTGCGTGCGGCTTGATCTGACGCGCTGAAGAGCCATTGATTTCCCCCTGATTTGCCCTGTAACCAAACAGCCCCGGACGGCGGGGCTGTTGGTGACTATTCGATACTGATTTTGACCGGGGATTTTTCGCCGCTGGGGTCAATCAGCAGGCGCTCTGACTGGCAGACATAGCGCCACTCGGTGGTGGTGTTGAAGATTCGGTGCAGTTTGGCGCTGCAGCTGGGGCAGATGACTGCCGGGAGGGCGGTGTAGGCGCTGATATTGCCAACCAAGTCCTCACCTAAAAGTACACGATTGGTTTCGGGTGACACAATATTCCTCCTGTGACAAGGTATTCGCCGGCTGCTTGGGGGCCTGGCCGGCGGTTTTGCGGTTACAATAACCCTGATGATATGCATCTGAAACGGCACAGTTACTATACCGTCCAGACGGTATAATTATAACACAGGATTTGAAATAAAGGAATACAGCCATGCCTGGTAAAACAAGCACATTGACCCGCAAAGCCATCCTGGAGGCGGCCAACCATATTGTCCTGGAACAGGGGGTGGACCGTCTGACGTTGGAGGCTGCGGCGGCAGCGGCGGGTGTCAGCAAGGGCGGTCTGCTGTATCATTTTCCCAACAAGGAAGCCCTGATCGTGGGCATGATTCAGTCCTACCTGGAGCGGTTTACTACTGACTTTAACTTTTCAGCGGAAAAGGACCCGCCGGCCGCCGCGGGGCGCTGGACCCGGGCCTACCTGGAGACAACATTTGCAGATAATGAACGCATCCCGCGCCTCAGCTCCGGACTTCTGGCTGCCATCGCAACCGATCCATCCCTGCTGACGCCGCTGCAGCAAACGTTTGCCGATTGGGTGGGGCACCTTTCCCAGGATGGCATCGATCCGGTGACGGCAACCATCATCCGCCTGGCTGCGGATGGAGTCTGGTTGGTGGAATTGTTCGGCCTCAACCCGCCCGATGCAGTCATGAAAGCCCGGGTGATGGAGACTCTGCTGGAGATGTCCCGAACCCCGGCAAAATAGGTGCCCCGCAGACGCGTTGCATTTCCGGCTGAGCCGCTCCCACCAAAACAACTTCCCCCCGGAGATCTTGCCCCACCCGCCCGACCCACCCCATCCACCCCATCCACCCCGTCCACCCCATCCACCTCACCTACCCCACCTACCCTGAGTGAACTGCACCACCGGTTTCTTCGGGTATAATTGGTTCTATCCCCACGCTCAGGAAAAATTCATGAACGAAATTGAAAGCCTCGAACAGGCCATTCAGGCCTTGGAAGCCCAGCGGACTCTGCTGGGTGACGCGGTGGTTGAGGCCGGTCTGGCCCCGATGCGGGAGCGTCTGCAGACCCTCCGCCGTCAGGGATCCCAGCAGCAGCGCAAGCAGGTCACCATTCTGTTTGCCGATGCCTCTGGCTTTACCGCGGCCTCCGCCGCCCAGGATCCCGAGGAGGTGACCGAGACGATGAATGCGCTCTGGGCGTGTGTGGACCGGGTCATCCTGGAACATGGCGGGACGATCGACAAGCATATTGGCGATGCGGTGATGGCAGTCTGGGGCATGACCACGACCAGCGAGGATGATGCCGAACGGGCTGTGCGCGCCGCGCTGGCCATGCAGCAGGCGGTGAAAGAGGCCAACTTGCAGCTGGGTGGCAGCCCGCTGCAAATCCGGATCGGTTTGCACTCCGGCATGGCGTTTCTGGGATCGGTGGGCGCTGCTGGCGAATTCACCGTCATGGGGGACACGGTCAACACGGCCAGCCGGCTGCAGCATGCCGCCCCGGTTGGCGGGGTGATTTTATCTTATGAAACCTATCAACTGGTGCGGGGGATATTTGATGTCCAGCCCCTGGACCCGGTTCACCTGGAGGGGAAACACGAGCCCATGCAGGCCTATCTGGCCCTGCGCGCCAAACAGCGCGCCTTTCGCATGAGCACCCGTGGTCTGGAGGGGATTCACACCCGCATGATCGGACGCGCCGCGGAGCTTTTCATCCTGCAAAATGCCCTGCAGGCGGTGATGTCTGCCGGGCGTCATCAGGTCATCACGGTCATCGGGGATGCCGGCATTGGCAAATCCCGCCTGTTGTATGAGTTTGAAAACTGGCTGGAACTGCAAGCCACACCCATCCGCTATTTTAAAGGTCGCGCCAGTCCGGAAACGCAGCGCCTGCCTTACGGGCTGCTGCGCAATATGTTCGCATTCCGTTTCCAAATTAATGAAACGGATTCTCCTGCGGCCGCACGCCAGAAGTTTGAGCAGGGGGTGGCGGCTGTTCTGGGCTCTTTGGACCCTGAACAGGCTGCCATCCGGGCACATTTCATTGGCCAGTTGATCGGTTTTGACTTCAGCACCAGTCCGTACCTGCAGGGCGTGGATGCCCAGCAGCTGCGCAACCGGGCCTTTCTGTATCTGACCGAATTCATGCGGGCCGCAGCCCAGCTGACCATGGTGTTGTTCCTGGAAGACATTCACTGGGCTGATGACAGTTCCCTGGCCCTGCTCACCACCCTGCTGGGAGCTGATTTTGACCGCTCACTGCTGGTGGTCTGCCTGACCCGCCCCACCCTCTATGAGCGGTATGCCGATTGGGGCGCGGGAATGCCCCGCCACACCCCACTGCGGCTGAACGCCCTGTCCCGGGATGACAGCCGGGTGTTGGTGACGGAGATCCTGCAAAAAGCCGGGCAGGTCCCCGAGGTGCTGCGGGAACTGGTGGTTGGCGGTGCCGAGGGCAATCCATTTTATATGGAAGAACTGATCAAAATGCTGATTGAAGACGGCGTCATCCTCAAGGGCGAGGAGGAATGGCAGATTGATGCCAGCCGGCTGATTCAGGTCCGCGTGCCGGGCACGCTGGCCGGGGTTTTGCAGGCCCGCCTGGACAGCCTGGGGGCTGCCGAACGGCACTGCCTGCAGCAAGCCTCAGTGATTGGCCGGGTTTTTTGGGATGATGCCCTGACCCATCTGGCCGGTGAAGGCCGGGATCAGACGGAAGCCCTGCAGGCCCTGGTGCAGCGGGAGCTGATCTTCCAGCGGCCGATCTCTGTCTTTGCCGGAGCCCACGAATACACCTTCAAGCATGCCCTGCTGCGGGAGGTCACCTACGAGAGTGTCTTGAAACGCGATCGCCGCATCTACCATGCCCGCGCCGCGGAATGGCTGCTGGCCCACGGTGGGGAGCGCAGCCGGGAGTATACCGGCCTGGTTGCGCAGCACCTGGAACTGGCCGGCGAGACGGTGCGCGCCTCCATCCTGCTGCTGCAGGCCGGCCAGCAGGCCGCCCAGCACTTTGCCAATTCTGAAGCGCTGCAGTACCTGGACCGGGCCCTGGCCCTGACCCCACCCGCGGACAAATCCCAACGTTTTGAAATTTTACTGGCCCAGGAAAACGTCCTCAATCTGCTGGGCCACCGCGCCACCCAGGTCCAGGAAGCGCTGGATGTGCTGCAATTCCTGGCGGAGGAAATGGGTTCGCCGAACGCCCTGGCGGCAGCGGCTCTGCGCCGTTCAAGCTTCGCCGAAATTAATGGCGATTATCCCACGGCAGTCCAGGCCGGCCGCACGGCGGTCGAACAGGGGCGTCTGGCGGGTAATCCCGCCCAGGAGGCTGAAGGGTACTATTTATGGGGGCGAGGGCTGTGGCGGCAGGGCCGCCTGGATGAAGCTCTGGACAGCATGGATCGGGCTCTGGAAAAAGCCCGCCCGGCGGGGGTGCTGCCGGTGCAGGCCGGGGCTCTCCGGACCATGGGGGCCATTCAATTTCACCAGGGCAACTATTCCCAGGTGTTCACGATCTATGAAGAGGCCATCAAGCTTTATACTGAAATTGGCGACCGCCGCGGCTATGGCAGCGCCGTAAACAACTTGGGGGACATCAACCGCCAGTTGGGTAATTATGTCCGCGCCCGGGAATATTTTGAGCAGGCGCTGCAAACCAGCCGGGAAATTGGCGAACGCTGGAGCGAATGCATCACTCTGCTTAACCTCTGCCTGGTGGCACAGCATCAAAATGACCCTCAGGCCGCACTGGATTATGCCCAGCAGGCGCTTGACCGGACGCGCGAATCGGGGTATCGTTCGGCGGAAGGATTTGCCTGGGTGGGACATAGCAACGCTCTGTTGGCCCTTGGCCGGCTCGATGAAGCTACCGCCTCCATCCAGCAGTCGATTGATCTGCGAGTAGAAATGGGGGAGCAGAACATGATCATGGAGTCGCGCTCCACCCTGGCGCGAATTGATCTTGCCCGCCACGATGTGCCGGCAGCACTGGCGCAGGTCGACATCATTCTGAACTACCTGCAGCAAAACTCACTTGACGGAACCGATGAACCCTTCCGAATCTACCTGACCTGCTGTCAGGTCCTGCAGGCAGCACAGGATCCCCGCTTCACTGCCGTGCTGCAGGAAGCCCTGCGCCTGTTGCAACAACAGGCCGACCGCATCACGGACCCCGATTTACATCAGTCCTTTTTGTGCAATGTCGCCGCACACATGGAACTGGTCCGTCTGGCGGCGGTTTAACCTAACCCTCGAGCACAAAACCACAAAAGAGAAGGGTTTTATTCCCCCATACTGCGCGGCAGCGAGAAGCAGATCCGGGCGCCCTGTCCCACCTCCGGATTGACCCAGATGCGCCCGCCGTGTGCTTCAATGACCGCCCGCACCAGGTAGAGCCCCAGTCCGGCGCCCTTGGTCTGGCGGGCCATCTCCGGCGCCCGGTAGAAGCGGTCAAAAATATGCGGGATGTCTTCGGCCGCGATGCCCGGGCCATCATCACTCACACAGATGATGACGATATCCGGCCGCACCTGTCCCTGAATGCGAATTTCACCACCTGGGGCATATTTGAGGGCATTGGCAATCAGATTGGACAGCACCTGTTCCATGCGTTGTTCATCTGCCAGCACCACCGGGAAATCCTCCGGGAAACTGACGACCAGCTGGTGGACCTGGGTCTGGGTTTGGAAGCGCCGGGCCAGACGTTCGGCCAGTGCGGGCAGGGAGATGTCGGAGCGTTTCAGGGCCATCCCACCGGCCAGCAGCCGGGAGGCATCCAGCAGGTTTTCAATCAGCACACTCAACCGGTCGGATTCCTCCTCGATGACTTGGAGACTTTCCTGCACGATCTCCCGGTCCCAGCTGGCATCTTCGCGCCGCAGCGTGCTGGTATATCCCTTGATCAGTGCCACCGGTGTTTTGAGTTCGTGGCTGATGATGGAGATGAAGGTGCTTTTCAGTTCCTCGGCTTGGCGGAAGCGGGTGATATCGCGCACCGTGCCCAGAATCTGCAGCAGCGTGCCGTCGCCGGACATCACTGGAGCGTAGGTGATGCCCACCGGCAGCGGCGGTTGCTCGGATGTCCGGGCCAGATCGCCCTCCACGTAAAGCGTGGCGTTGGGTGTCAGCGGCCAGCCGCCGGCTACGGCCTGCTCCAGCGTCAACCCATCCGGAGGACGCTCCCAGCGGATGACCTGGTCATGCGGCTGCTGGATCAGCGCCGCAGCATCCCGACCCAGCATGTGGGCCAGCGCCGGGTTGACGCGTTCCACCTGCTGGCTGGCGGTCAAGGCCAGAATCCCGTCCGCTGCCGAATTCAGCAGCGTGTCCAGCCGCTGTTTTTCGTGCGATACTTCAGCAAAAAGCTGGGCGTTTTGCACCGCCAGGGCCGCCTGGTTGGCAAAGGAGCGCAGCAGGGCCTGGTCGTTGGCGGAAAACATGTTGAGATAACCGCGGAAGATAAAAATGACCCCCACCACCCGCTGGCGTGCCACCAGCGGCAGCCCCACCCCGCTCAGGGTCCCCAGGCTGGCCATGCGCGTCAAGTCCTGCACCACCCGGCTGATTTCCGGCAGTTCCACCTTGGCCGGGTCATCATTTTCCGGGATCTGATCCAACAGCGGGATCAGATAATCCAGGTAGGGCGAGGGCAGGCCCTGGTGTGCAGCCACGCGCCAACCCTCGCTCTCCCGCAGGGCGATCAGCCCGGCTTGCCCGCCGAGCAGATCCACCGAATATCGCAAGACGCGTCCCAGCAGGGCGTCCAGGTCGAGTTCCTCGGCCAGGGCGCGGGCAATTTCAAGCAGCATGTCCCGCTGACGGACGCGATAATCAGGCAGCATTTGCAGCCTCTCTCAGCGCAGTTTCTCCTCGGCCAGGCCGATGGCATGATCAAAGATCGCCATCGCCTCATCCATTTCACCGCGGGTCACGCACAGCGGCGGCGAAATACGGATGACACCGTTACCGCAGCCCAGGGTCAGCAGCCCGTATTCATAGGCCAGATCAACCACCAGGTCACGCAGTTTGCCATCCGGCTCGTGGGTTTGCTGATCTTTGACAAATTCGACGCCCAGCATCAGACCAATTCCGCGCACTTCGCCGATCGAGGGATGTTTGGCCTGTAGATTTTTCAACAGTTCCAGCGCATAGGCGCCCACTTCGGCGGCGTTCTGCCGGTAGCCGTTCTCAACCAGATCCATGGTTGCCAGCGCCGCCGCGCAGGCGATGGGGTTGCCGCCGTAGGTATTGCCATGCGTGCCCTTGGCCCAGGTCATCACACTCTTGCGAGCCACCATGGCGCCCAGCGGCATGCCCGAGGCAATGCCCTTGGCCGAGGTGATGATATCAGGCTCGACCCCAAAGTTTTCAATGGACCACCACTTGCCGGTGCGGCCCATGCCCGCCTGCACTTCGTCGGCAATCAGCAGAATGCCGTGCTTGTCGCAGAGCTTGCGCAGCGCCGGGAAGAAGCCCGCCGGCGGCACCACATAACCACCCTCGCCCTGGATCGGTTCAACCAAGATGCCGGCCACTTCATCAGCCGGGACGAGGCGGGTCAAAATCTCTTCTTCAATATAACGCACAACGGTTTGGCCGTAATCTTCACCGGGGCGGCCGAGCAGGATGGGATGATACGGATCCGGGAAGGGGGCATGATAGACGCCGTTCATCAATGGCAGGAAGCCGCGGCGGTAGTGCGGTTTGCTGGCGGTAAAGGTGACCGAGCCAATGGTGCGCCCATGGAAACCGCCCAAAAAACCGATGAAGGATGAGCGCCGGGTGTGGTAGCGGGCCAGTTTGATGGCGGCTTCCACGCTTTCGGTGCCCGAGTTGGTCATGAAGCTGACGGCATCTTCTTTGAAAGGAGCGTATTTATCCAGGGTTTCACCCAGCTCAACCCATTTGCTGTGATAAAAATCAGACGAAATATGAATGAATTTTTCAGCCTGTTCCTGAATGGCCTTCACCACCTTGGGGTGGCTATGGCCGGTGCTGACGACCGCAATGCCCGCAGCAAAATCGAGGAAACGGTTGCCGTCCACGTCCCAGACTTCAACACCCCGGCCGTGATCCATCACAAATGGATACCCGCGCGGGTAAGAGGGCGAGATGACCTTCTTATCTCGATCAATAATGCTTCGGGCAATTGGCCCGGGCAGTTTAAGGGGCTTCATATGATCCTCCTGCAAGAATTTTGGGAAATTGGGAAAATTGGCAAGATTCGCAAGATTTGCAAGGTTTACAAAATATGCGAAATTTGCCATGGATTGCGCCGTGTCCCGATTATATCATTCGCCGGAGGGCGGGAAAATTGCCTTCCATCCCATCTTTACTGTATTTTACTCACCCATTGCCGCCGATATTCCCTGATATAATGCAACAAATGAACGTAACGGTGATCATCCCGGTTTATAACGAATCCGGTACCATTTGTGATGTCATTGCTGCAGTGCAGGGGACGGGCGTACCGACAGAGATCCTGGCGGTTGATGACGGTTCCACCGACGGCTCCCGCGACCTGCTGGTGCAGTTGGATGGACAGGGCGGTGTACGGGTCATCCTGCATGCGCACAACCAGGGTAAGGGGGCGGCTGTCCGCACCGGGATCCAGAACGCCCGCGGGGATGTCCTGATTATTCAGGATGCCGACCTTGAATATGATCCGCAGGAATACAGCCGTCTGCTGCAGCCCATCGCCGCCGGGCAGACGGATGTGGTTTACGGTTCACGCTTCCTGGGCCGCCAGCGCCGCCAGTTCCTCTTCTGGAGCATGTTGGGCAACCGCCTGCTCACTTTCGCCACCAACGTACTTTACTTCACCCGTCTCACCGACATGGAGACCTGCTACAAGGTTTTCCGGCGCAGTGTGGTGCAGGATATCACCCTGCATGCCCGGCGGTTTGATTTTGAACCCGAATTCACTGCCAAGCTGCTCAAGCGCCGGATCCGAATCCTGGAAGTCCCCATTACCTACAATCCGCGGGATTACACCGCCGGCAAGAAAATCCGCCTCAAAGATGCCTTTCAGGCCCTCTGGACACTGATCAAATATCGTTTTGTGGAATAAGCGGCTGCAACCTTCTTCCGCGGGGCAACGCCATAAAAAATCCCCCAGCAGAGCTTTAGGCTCCAGTGGGGGATTGGATTTGATGGTTCTTCACACACCGCCACAATGCGTACTGCCGCGCTGTCCCACAGCGTCCAGCACTACCCGGCACTCCCCGGCCTCCCCGGCATTACCTGGCATTACCCGGTACTACCCGGTACAACCCGGTACAACCCGGTACTACCCGGTACTACCCGGCAATATCCAGCATCGGCTGGTGCCGAATTATGCCTTGGCGCGCCGCTTCAGCCCAATGCCCAGCCGGGCCAGCAAGACCAGCAGCAGAACGGCTGCGGCCGCAATGGCGCCCATTTCGACCAGCGGTACATCAGCCCGAACCGCCGCAATCCCGGCAAATGCCCAGATCAGCACCAGGGGATAGGCAATTTCGCGTTTGAGCAGGATCATCAGCACGCCCAGCAGGGCCGCCACACCGATCATCACCACGGTCAAAACAGCCGGGATGCCAAAACCGTCCCAGCCCCAAGAGACCAGCAGGGAGGCGATGTTGGCCACCGTGGCCACGGTGATCCAGCCGAGGTAAATGCTGAAGGGGACGTTCACCGCCCAGGTTTCCACCCGGCCGGCCGCCCGCCGCCCGATGCGCTCATAAATCACCAGCAGGGAGACCAGCAGCCCCAGCATCAACACCACCGACAGAGCGAACTGCTGGTAGTGCCAGGCAAAAATCCAGGCGCTGTTGAACAGGTTGGCAATCACAAACCACCAGCCCATCCGTTCCAGGCGGGGATTGTTGCGCTGGGCTGGCAGGACCTGGTAGATGCCGAAGGCAATCAGACCGATGTAGATGATGCTCCAGATTGAAAACACATACCCGGCCGGGGTAAACAGGCTGGGCAGTGAATCGGAGATTTGACCGGTATTCATACCGTTCAGCGGCAGAATATTGGCCAGGGAATTAACCACCAGCATCACCACCAGGGTGATCAGATTCAAGATAGGGCGAAGTTTCATTGGGGTTCCTCCTGAATATTTATTATCATTATTTTACAGGAAACCCCGCTTGAACGTACCCGATCGTACAAGGTTAAATCAATGCTTCCGGGGGCGCAGCTGGACCAACACCACTCCGCCGATGGCAATCGCCAGGCCCAGAATTTGCCGCCAGTTCAGTCCTTCACCGAGGAAGATCCAGGCCAGAATGGAAATCAGCGGCAGCATCAAATTGTTGATCAGCCCGGTTTCCGCAGCGGTCAGGGTTTGTTGGGTGTAATTCCACAAGGTGAAGGCCACGGCGGTATTGACCAGCGCCAGCCAGCTGATGATCAGCCAGGAGGTGAGGCCAATTTGGGGCAGCCCTTGAAAGATCACCCCGGCACCCAGCAGCAGCACCGAGCCCACCCCCATGCTGATCCCGGTTACCACCACCGGTGAAATCCGCCGTCCGCCGTTGAGTTCCCGCCCCAGTACCGTGGACAATGCATTGGACAGCATTCCCAGCAGGACAATCAGCACCCCCGCCATCTGTCCCCCTTGCAGCGCGCCGGGCAGAAAATAGATCAGGGTTCCGATCAAATTGAGGACCACCCCCAGCCATTGGGAGGGGCCGGGGCGCTCTCCCAACAGAAAAATCGCCAGCAGAATGATGGCCACCGGGCTCAGATTTAGCAGCAGGCTGACGCTGGCCGAGGGCAGCACCGCCAGCCCCAAGTACTGTGTGCCCTGGGCCACCGGATAGTACAAGATCGCCAGTAAAATCAGCAGTCCCCAGGCCCGCCGGGGCAGTGCCGCCATCTCACGCCGGCCAGCCGGACGCAGTGCCAGCGGCAGTAGAATCAGCGCCGCCAGCACATACCGCAGCCCGGCAAAAGTCAGCGCCGGAATATCCTGCAGACCGATTTTAATCAGCACCCAGGAGGTTGACCACAGGAAAACCACCAGTATTGCCAGCAGGAGGGCTTTGAGGCGGGAGGGCGGTTTGGCCAGAAATCCCACGGCCCTATACCACGGTTTCAGCTGGTTTGATATCGCGCACGTTCAGCTGCAGTTCCTCATTGCCCTGATAGGTGTGGCGTTCAAAGCTGTACAGCAAATCCACGCGCTCGGGCATCTGGGCAGTCCAGTGCCCCTGCCGGAAGGCTATCGCATTGAAGTCAATCTTGCCATCCGTCACCACCATCCGCAGATGCCGCCCCTCTTCCCCCACGGCCTTGAAGTAACGCACCCGCAGATTACGGGAGACAAATACCGCGTCCGGGTTGCCCAGGCCGGTTGGCTGCAGTTGATCCAGGCGGCTGAGCAGTCGGGGGTGCAGTTCGGACAGCGGGATGACGACATCCGCCCGCAGCGCCGGGCGCAGTTCGACCTCACTCAGCTTGCGCCGGGCAATGTCCCGCAGCCGGGCCTGCAGCACGGGCAGGTTTTCGTTGCTGACGGTAAAACCGGCCGCCATGGCATGGCCGCCATGACGTACCAATAAATCGGCACATTCATCCAGGGCATCGGTGATGTGAAACTCGGGAATGCTGCGGCATGACGCCCGGGTGAACTCCTCGCCGACCTGGCCCACAACCGCCGGGCGGTAATATTGATCCACCAGCCGCGCCGCGGCCAGCCCGACCACACCGGAGTTGAACTCCGGATGCACTGCAAATATCAGGTAATCGGACTCCTCCTGCGCGGCCAGTTCGGCGGCCTTGGTTTGCATCTCCACCGTCATTTGCTGGCGTTTGCGGTTTTTATCATCCAACTGCTGGGCCAGCAGCCCGGCCACTTCCACATCCCGGGCAATCAGCAGATCATAGGCCGCCAGGGCTGATTCCAGCCGTCCAGCCGCGTTAAGCCGCGGCCCCAGGCTGAAACCGATGTCGGAGGCGGTCATCTTGGTGATCGTCAACCCGGCCGCCATCGCCAGGGAGAGCACCCCCTGGCGGGTGCCCTGGCGCAGCAAGCGCAGCCCGCCGCGCACCAAAGCCCGGTTTTCACCCGTCAACGGCACCAGATCCGCCACGGTGCCCAAGGCAACCAGGTCCAGCCAGTCTGTCGCAGTACGACCCGATGCAAGCGGCCGGCGACTCACCAGCCCTTGGGCCAGCTTGTAGGCCAGCCCAACCCCGGCCAGGTTGACTTCGGGATAGGTTTCACCGGGCTTGCGCTGACAGATGACCGCGACCGCGGTCGGAATGTCAGTGTGCGGGTGGTGATGGTCGGTGATGATCATTTCCAGACCGATGTCGCGGGCATGCCCGGCTTCCTGCGGCGAGCGGATGCCGCAGTCCACGGTGATGACCAGCCCAAAGCCGCGGGCTTTCAACTCATCCAGGGCGTCATTATTCAGCCCGTATCCTTCGTCAAACCGGTTCGGAATGTAGGCTTCCGCCTGGCCGCCCATTTCCCGCAGCACCTCCACCAGCAGGGTGGTGGCGGTCACCCCATCGACGTCGTAATCGCCATAGATGGCGATGGCTTCTCCGCGATCCAGGGCGTACAGGATGCGTTCCACTGCCGCGGCCATATCTGTCAATTGGAAGGGATCCCCCTCCACCACCTTGCCGGCCAGGTAGGCTTCCGCCTCCTCGGCGGTCTGGCAGCCTCGATTGTGAAGGACCTGCCGGATGGTCGGTGGGTAGTCGGCCAAAGCCGCATCAATCTCAGGGGAAATGGGGTCGGGAATCAGCCAGCGTTTGGAGGTGATGGTGTTCATATGTTTATCTATTTATCTATTTATCTTGGTGGTGGTAGCTTTAATGGGGACACCACGCCGGGCAGGCGGGTGGCCGGCGATTATTCCCGGTTGAAATAAATCCGCGGCAGCCGGGCCTGCAGCCCGCAGACCACATCGTAGTTGTTGGTGCCCCACTCAGCGCCCACCTCTTCCGCGGTGAGCACGGCATCGCCCTGACGTCCAATCAGCACCACCTCGTCACCCACCTTGGCCGCGGGGATGCCGTCCAGTGGGACCATGCATTGGTCCATGCCGGTTCCCCCCACCACCTTGACGCGTTTTCCGCCGACAATGACCGGATTGCCCACCCGGCGGGGCAGCCCATCGGCATATCCGGCGGAGATCGCGCCGATGCGTTCGGTTCCGGTGGTCACATAACGGTGCATATACCCCACACAGTGACCGGGTGGCAGGACCTTGACCGATGTGAGCCGGGCCTTCCAGGTCAGCGCCGTTTGAAAATCGTCTGGCAGCCGGGCATCTTTTTCATCTGGGTGGAGTCCGCACAGGGCAATCCCGCTGCGCACCATGTCAAAACGAGCCGCCGGAAAATACAACGCGGCGGCGGAATTGGCGGCGTGGATGACGCGCGGGCGGAGATGGTTTTCCTCCAGCGCCCTGACCAGGGTGGTGAAACAGGCAATCTGTTCATTGGTGAAGGGGTGGGCCGGCTCATCCGAGCGGGCAAAGTGGGTGAACAACCCTTCAACCTCGACCCCAGGCAGTGTCTTCAGCCAGCGGATGAAATCCACCCCATCTTCGGGGAACTTTCCCAACCGGCCCATGCCGCTGTCAATTTTGACATGCATGCGCGCCGTCCGGCCCAGGGCCGCAGCCTGCGCGGCAAAGACCTGGGCGAGTTCGGGATCGTAAACCGAAAATGAAATATCATTGGCGATTGTGGCTTCAGCCATAGCCGGGGTGATGTATCCCAACACCACGATGGGCGTGGTGAGGCCGGCCTGCCGTAACGGCAGCGCTTCCTCAATTCGCGCCACTGCCAGAAAGGCCGCCCCGGCCTGGGTCACGGCGCGGCCCATTTCGACCAGCCCGTGTCCATAGCCATTGCCCTTGATGACCGCGATGACATCGCGTCCGGTAACTTCCCGCATCCGGCGCACATTATGGCGCACGGCCCCCAGATCAATTTCCAGCCAGGTTGAATAATTGGCGATATTCATCGCCCTAGTATACTTTCACGCTGTCAAACCGGCAAGGAGAAGATTGGTATAATGAGCCTGTGAACACTTCCCCATTCTTCTATGAACTCCTGGCTGAAGATGACGGTGCCCGCGCCGGCATCTTCCACACCCCCCACGGGGATATTCCGACCCCGGTGTTTGCCCCGGTGGGCACCCAAGCCACAGTCAAGGCCGTGACGCCTGATCAGCTCGAGGCGCTGGGGGCCTCGCTGGTGCTGGCAAACACCTATCATCTCTACCTGCGTCCGGGGGCCCCCCTGGTGGCGGAGCTGGGTGGGCTGCATCAATTCATGCAGTGGCCCCACCCCATCCTGACCGATTCCGGTGGCTTTCAGGTATTTTCGCTGGCGGAGATGCGCAAAATTGACGATGATGGCGTGACCTTTAAAAGCCATATTGATGGTTCCACCCACCGCCTGACGCCTGAAAAAGCCGTGCAGATTCAAGAGCTGCTGGGTGCGGACATCATCATGGCTTTCGATGAGTGCGCCCCGCCTTATGACCGGGCCTACAATGAACGGGCCCTGGCACGCACCCATGCCTGGGCTCTGCGCTGCCTGCAGGCGCGCACCCGCTCGGATCAGGCCCTGTTTGGCATTGTGCAGGGCGGGGTGTTTTCGGAACTGCGCCAACGTTCGGCGGAATTCATCGCCGCCCAGGGTTTTCCGGGCCATGCCATCGGAGGACTGTCCGTGGGAGAAACCAAGCCCGAGATGCACGCCATGATTGAGGTCGTCAATGCCATTCTGCCGGCGGACCGCCCGCGATACCTGATGGGGGTTGGCGCCCCGGAGGACCTGGTCAACGGTGTGATGCGCGGTATTGACATCTTTGATTGCGTGCTGCCCACCCGCCTGGCGCGCCATCAGGCGGCCATGACCCTGGATGGGCGCATCAATCTCATGAATGCCACCAACGCCCGAGATCAGCGGCCGATTGATGGCGACTGCGGCTGTTACACCTGTCGGCATTTCAGCCGGGCTTACCTGCGCCACCTGATTGTGGCCAAAGAAATTCTGGCCTCGACCCTCATTTCCATTCACAACCTCTATACCCTTGAGGAATTGATGCGCCAGATGCGCACCGCCATCCTGGAGCACCGCTTCGCCGCCTTTGCGGCGGACATCCTATCCCGCCTGGAGGCAAAATCATGACCATTCTGCAGGCCATCGTCCTGGGCATTGTTCAGGGCTTGACGGAATTCTTACCTGTGTCCAGTTCCGCCCATTTGGTGCTGGTGCCGGACCTGCTCAACTGGCAGATCCCCCCAGCACAGATTTTTCCATTTGATGTCCTGGTGCAGCTGGGCACTGTGGTGGCCGTCATGGCCTTTTTCTGGCAGGATCTCTGGGCGATCATCCGGGCTTGGGTGTCCGGATTGATGAAACGCCAGCCATTTGCCGAGCCGCAGTCCCGCCTGGGCTGGTATCTGATCAGCGCCACGATTCCGGCGGGGCTGGCCGGGGTGCTGTTCAAGGACCAGGTGGAACAGGTTTTTCATTCCCCCACCGCCACCGCCCTGTTCCTGCTGGTGACGGCTGCTTTGCTCGCCTTGGCGGAATGGCTGGGGAAACGAAACCGCAGTCTGGAGGTCATGAACTGGAAGGATGCCCTGACCATGGGCTTGATGCAGGTCCTGTCTCTGCTGCCGGGGGTCTCCCGGTCCGGCTCCACAATTTCCGGCGGCATGTTCCGTGGCCTGGACCGGGCCGCCGCGGCACGTTTTTCATTCTTGATGTCGGTCCCGGTCATGCTGGGGGCAGGACTGGTCGGCGGCAGGGATCTGCTGTCCGTGCCGGATCTGGGGACCTTTCTTCCGGTGATGATCATCGGCTTTGTGACGGCCGCGGTGGTGGGCTATTTTTCCATCGCCTGGCTGCTGCGCTTCCTGACCCGGCGCTCGTTTTACAGCTTTGCCATCTACTGCGTGGCCTTTGCCGCGCTGAGCCTGCTGGTGGGGGCCCTGCGGTGAAACTTCCCCCCCGGCCGTCCGGCGGGCCGGTTATGCAGCGGGTCCTGCTGATCCCGTTGATCTTGTTGATCCTGGCGGCATGTTCATCCGCGCCCGCAGCCCGCTCTGTCCCAACCCTGCAGAGCTTTACCGTGGCGCTCCCGGCCACGTTGGACTGGCTGCGACCGGTTTTCGCCGCCTGCACCCTGGAGACGGGGGCTGCCATCCGGACGGAGGTCCTCCCGGAAACCCCCGATCTGGTCCTGCAGTGGGGGGCCCCGGCCGAATTGCCCGCTTTTCATGCCCTGCTGGTGTCGGATGATCTGGTGGTTGTGGTCCATCCCCAAAATCCCTTGCCGGAATTGACCCGGGAACAGGCGCAAGCCATTTTCAGCGGCCAGGTGGCGGCATGGGGGCCTTATCTGGGCGATTGTACCAACTGCAGCGAACTGCTCGCCAGCGGGGTGTCGGTCTGGCTTTATCCGGAAACCGAGCCTGCCCGGGATTGGTTTGCCGCGGCGGTGTTGGACGGTGTCCGATACGCCTCGGCGGCCCACCTGGCTCCGGATCCGACCGCCCTGCGTCAGGCGGTGGCCGCCGACCCGGCCGGCATCGGTTTGCTCCCGGCCCATATGGTGGACACCTCCGTCCGCCTGGTTCCGATTGGTGATCTGCCGGGAGGCGCGCTGCGCCAGCCGGTGGTTGCCCTGGCCGCTGCCGAGCCGGTCTCGCCGCTGCGTGACTGGCTGCTGTGTGTTCAGGATTATCTCGGCGGTGATTAAGCGGTTAATCGCCTTGCGATTAATCCGGGTTTCAAGCATAATAAAGTACAGTGAGCATTCTCTCGCGTAAGGAGATCAGCCATGTCTGAAATGGATCTTTCCGCGTCGCAAAGCCCGTCCGGTTTTTATAGGACGCTTGGTCGTTGGGATGTCGCCTTATTCTCAATCAGTGCCATTCTGGTGGTGGATACCCTGACATCGGCCGCATCCATCGGCCCGGCGGCCATTTCCTGGTGGCTCATTACGCTGGTCCTGTTTTTTGTGCCCTACGGTTTGATCACCGCCGAGTTGGGATCCGCCTACCCCCGGCAGGGCGGTATTTTTATCTGGATCCGCCAGGCCTTTGGTGATCAGTGGGGTGCCCGGGCAGCCTGGTATTACTGGTTTAATAATGCCTTGTGGATCCCCACGACCTATCTGGCGTTTGCGAATATTTTCTCGCGGCTCTTTTTCCCGGACATGCAGTTGTTTGACCTGATCCTGGTCAGTAATGTCATGACCTGGTTGACCGTGGGATTAACCATTATTTCCATGAGGGTTGGCAAATGGTTGCCCAATCTGGGCGCTTTCTTGAAAATTGCCATCATGGCGGTGATTGGCATCGGCGCGTTTATTTTTGCGCAGCGCAACGGAGTGGCCAATGACCTGTCCTTGGGGGCCATTCTGCCCCGGCTGGATGCCGGACTGGCTTTTCTCCCGATCATTCTGTTCAACCTGTTGGGATTTGAACTGGTCTCCGGTGCTGGTGAAGAGATGAAAAACCCCCGGCGCCACCTGCCGGGCGCCATCATTGCCTCCGGCGCCCTGGTGACCGTCTTTTATATGGTTGGCACCCTGGGGGTGCTGATGGCCATCCCGACTGACAGGTTGGGTCTGCTCTCCGGTGTTATGGATACGCTGCAGGTTGTGCTCGGAGAAGGGGCGGTGGGCTCTACCCTGTTTACCGGCTTGGGTATTGCGACCCTGATCACGGTGCTGGTTACGGCGGTGACCTGGACGATGGGCACCAACCGGGTGGTTGCTGAGGCTGCGGCTGAAGGTTTGCTGCCCTCATTTCTGGGTGAATTGAATCCCCGGAACCGTACCCCGCTTGGGGCAACCATTATTACGGGCCTGATCTCCACCCTGGTGCTGTTGATTTACGGTTTCCTGGCACAGTCCAACGAGGATCTCTTCTGGACCATGCTGGCATTCAGTACTGTGGTCCTGCTACTGCCTTATCTGGCACTGTTCCCGGCATTTCTCAAATTACGGCAGGTGGACCCCGACACCCCGCGCCCGTTCCGTTTTCCGGGCAGCAACCTGTTCGCCCGGATTGCCGCGATTGTCTGCGAAGCCTTCATCCTGCTGGGAATTGTCCTGTTCTTCTGGACGCCGGGCGAACCCTTTGATTGGAGCTTTGCCCTCCCCGTGCTGATTGGCCTTCTGGTGGCGATCCTTTTGGGTGAACTGTTTATCTGGGCGGGCCGCCGCGGCCGCCAGTCGGAGCTGGAAGAAGAGGAACTCTAAGCCCGCCGCTGGCCCCTGTCTGGGGTAGCCGGTGCCTCAAAACCCTTCTACCGCGTGGCTTCTGCCAGCGCCAGGGCCCCCATCAACCCGGCATCATCCCCCAAAGTGGCGGTGGTGATGACCAGGTCGTTCAGGTATTCCGGCGAGATCAGATGCTGACGCAGTGAGGCATGCAGTGGTTCCATGATGAGTGTCCCGCTGCGGGAAACACCGCCACCCAGGATGACGATGGACGGGTTGAGCAGATGCAAGAAACTGGCCAAACCCTGGCCCAGGAAATATCCTGCCCGGGCAAAGGCCTGCACGCACAGGTTGTCCCCCTCCTCCGCCGCCTGGGCGATCTCCCGGGCTGAGGGGGTGGGGTTGCCGCTGAGAGTGGATGACATACCTTGGGCCAGCTGCCCGGCCACCCAGTGGGCGATGCCGGTGCCGGAGGCCACTGCCTCCAGATGCCCGCGTTGACCGCAGCCGCACAGCGGCCCGTCCTGCATCACCGTGACATGCCCAAACTCGCCGGCCAGACCCCGGTGGCCCTGCAGCAGCTGATCATTGACGATGGCGCCGCCCCCGATCCCGGTGCTGATGGTGAGAAACAGCAGGTTGTGATGGCCCTGTCCGGCCCCATACCGCCATTCCCCCATCGCCGCCAGATTGGCGTCGTTGCCGATTGCCACAGGGACGCCAAAGCGGTCCTGCAGTTCCTGGCGTAGCGGCAGGTTTTCCCAGCCGGGAATGTTGGGAGCTTCAAACAGGATGCCGCTGGTGGGATCCAGGTACCCTGGTGCGGCCGCAGCAATGGCGCGCACCGTCCCATCGGTGGGCCAGAGCTCGGCAATCAACCCCTTCAACCGTTCCAGGGACGATTCTTCACCGCTGGTGGGGATCCGCTTCTGGCTGATCGGGCGGGTGGATCCAGCGGGGTAAACGGCAACCCGCAGCCGGGTGCCGCCAATATCGGTGGCAATCAGGTATTCGTTCATATTGCCGATTATAGCACAGCCGCCGGCCCTTGATTTCAGGTTTTCTGCCCCGCGGACAGCCGGCTACCAACGACCGGCCGCCCGCGCCCCACCCTACGGCTGACCGTCCTTTGGCCCAGAGTCCACCTCCGGAAAATCCACTGTCGGAAAACCACCCACTGCCGGAAAACCCACTGTCCCGGGGGCGCTCGGTGATATAATGGGCTTGATACCCACATCCACGGGGAGTGACTGGCATGCCGTAACGAAAGTGAACCGTCGAAGAGGCATCGTGAAGCAGAAACTGCCCCGGTTTTTTAATCAACTCAATGATGCCAAAATGATACAATAACCTCAATCCAATCACAGGGGTTCTTCCATGCCCATCTTCCAGCCCGGCGATATTGTTCTGCGAGACTACCAGATCGTAGCCTTCATTGGTGAAGGCCGTTTTGGCGAGGTCTATCGGGCTGCTGACCTGAATTTGAAGGAAACCGTGGCGCTCAAGATCCTGCGCCGCTCTGCCGGGATGGCGGATGGTTATTATGAGCGGGCCCAAGCCCGCTTCACCCTGGAAGCCCGGCTCGGTCACCGCATCACACATGCGAACGTCATCCGCATCTACAAGTTTGCCCCGGATGAAGCCTCGGGGCTGCTGGTTTTGGTGATGGAGTATGCTGCTGGCGGCTCGCTGATGGATAGAATGAAATCCGGTCCGCTGGCCATCGAAGATGCGCTGCAGATTGCCCGGCAGGTGGCCGCCGGGCTGGGCGCCCTGCATCAACAGGATGTTGTGCACCGGGATCTCAAACCCAGCAATATTCTGCTTGATGCCGCCGGCTGGGTCCGGGTGGCGGATCTGGGCCTGGCGCAGGCGGCGAATGACCTGCTGCAGCTCAGCGATCCCAGCTCGAGCGGTGGGCCGCTGCAGACCTCCCCGGGCACGCCGGCTTACATGAGCCCGGAGCAGGAAGCCGGCAAGCCGCA
>Ga0116144_10002552_pt1 | contig 19482 bp, 37 predicted proteins | sample AD_UKC035_MetaG_FD_89746 | JGI IMG/M metagenome (GOLD analysis project Ga0116144, IMG submission 89746) | Active sludge microbial communities of municipal wastewater-treating anaerobic digesters from USA - AD_UKC035_MetaG | ecosystem: Engineered > Bioreactor > Anaerobic > Digestate | place: USA...
GCGACGAACGAAAGGAGGTCGAGTTGCTTTCGTCTTGTGACCCTCGGCTAAACTCGTTGCGCGCCCTCGCGTCCTCGCCTTGCGCGCCTCGTTGCGCGTCTCGCACCTCGCGCCTTGCGTCCTCGCCTTGCGTCCTCGCGACCCCGCCTTGCGACCCGCGCCTTGCGCCTTGCGACCCGTTCCTTGCGCCTCGCGCCTTGCGTCTTGCACCTCGCGCCTTGCGCCCTCGCCTTGCGCCTTGCGCCTTGCGACCAAGACTCGCATTGCGTTCATCTCGACGATGCTTTCGATTGTGAAAGGAGGATGCCATGAAATGCGAAGTGTCGATCGGCACACCGTTTGTCGAGCACCCACAGTATTATCGGGGTGCGAGCGTTATGCACGAATGGGACGAAGTATTCGTGGGCGTTGGCGAAACGCCCTATAGGGCTGTCGAGGATGCGCTCGACCAAGCCGCTCAAAACGAGTGGGAGGTGAACGAGATTATAAACGACTACGACGACGAGGCCACGCCATGCAACGAGTGTGGCGAGGAATGTCTCGACAACGCGGATTGCGAGCTCCTTTATCATTGCGAGCTCTACGTAAGGAGGGTATGAAGGACACATGCGAATAAACATTGGCCAACTGTCGTTTCGCTCGACACATCATCACGTGATAATCGAGATGCGTCTGGCCGACGAAAAGTACGGTCAGAGCATCTACGTAGACAAGCGAAGCGAATTGCCGTGGGTGTGCGCCCAACTCGCTGAACGCACACCAGCGGAACGAGTCGTGTTAGACCTTGCCAACTGGACGCTGTTTCGTCCAGATGGCGCCATTTTGTACAATCCCAACGGCGCTCGCTACTTCACGTTTCCAGGACGCGAACTAGCCTTGGCGATGGAGACAGCGAGCGAAGCCGACCTAACTCCTCTCATCTCCTCGTGGAAGCGCAAGTACAGAGATGTAGTTCGCGTTGAAATCCTCGGCGGCGATGCCGCTCTGCTCGCTAAGGCCGCGCGCGTCTACGGAAAGGATTTCGTTCGCATGGTGCGAGCCGAGGTGCGCGCGGCAGGCCTCGGCTCGAATGGACATCCGCACACACTGCGAGTGATTCCAGAACGCCCAATGGACGAGCATGACATACCATGTTCGTTCTATTTCGAGGCGTACGATCACGAAGGCGAATTCATGTTCAACGGCGGATGGGTTAACCATTCGCCAGCGTGGTCCTCGCATCACTAGGTCATGGACGAGGCCGAGCGCGCATCGTGTGCTCGGCCTCGTCAAAGGAGGCACAATGAACGCGAAAGAGTTAGAGCCTCGTATCGAGGAAGCGGTGCGCGAGATGCATCACAATGCGACCTTGCTGCATATCCACTTCGACGCAGACGAGGACGATTATGACGCATTCGACAACTTTCTGATGATTAGCAACGAGATGGCGCTCATCGAATTGGGCGAACTCGCCACCAAGCGCTTCGGCGAACGAATGGATTTCTATCAATGGGGACGAAGTGGGGCCACCGTTGCGCCTGCCGGCTACTGGAATCGAGGCTTCAACTGGGACCTCGTATACGATGCTAGACGACGTGGCGGACTCGAGGGCTACAACGCCTTGCGTCGCATCTTGGCGATCATCGAGTTCACTAACGAATATGTAGACAAGTACGTACGAGGATTGCCCGACGCATGGCGAGCGTACAAGGAGGCATAGTGAATCCCAAGGCGCTATCGAATCTGCTATCTCGTATGAAGTCGGTGCGCGAGGCTCTCGTAACAAACGATGATTGGCGCGACGATGGCGAGATCGCCGATGCAGCGAACGTGCTATGCGCGCTAATTATCAACGAACCGACTGGCCTTAGAAACGCTGTGCTGTTTGGCCTATTTCGCGTATTCTGCGAGACCCTCTACGCGCTCGGATATGTGCGTGGTCAAGAGGCATTTTCGCATATGCCACATCTCAAGGAGGACAAGTGAATATCAGCACCATTCGCAAGCTTCACGAGGAAGCTGGAGGGTACTTCTTTTCGCCGCGTGCCAAACGATTCTTTCGCAGCATCATCGGCAGACGAGTGTATACCTTTCGTCATGGCGTATACTTGTTCGTTACGAGCGAAACGCCTGATTATGATCGGCCACGTCGTTACACCATTCGGTTATTTGACGAGGCCAATCCTCGCAGCATCGAGACCGTTGGTGAGTTTATGGCCTTCGACACGTCGCGCGCGGCTTATCGCGTATGCGAGCAAATAATAGAGGAGGTTCGTCGTGGAGATCGTTAATCCCGAGTCGCCTCGCGAATGGGATAACCTCGGACACATGATCTGCTGGCATAGATTGTACAACCTCGGCGACGAGCATAACTATGCCGATCCCGACCAGTTTCTATTCGAGTTAGCGTATGAAGTTTCGCACCAAGAACGCTTCGATCAGGATCCTGCATTCGTTGATGACGAAAGCCTGTTCGACCGTGCGCGAGAGGTTATCTACGAGCGTGCGGTCATCTTGCCGCTATACCTGTTCGATCACTCGGGGTTGTTCATGTCTACGTCTACCGAGGTATTTGCCGCCTTCGATCCATATGGATTCGATTGGAGGCAGGTTGGCTATATCTATGTCACGCGCGAGGAGATTATGCGCGAGTGGGAAGCTAAGCGCTTGACTAAGCGGCTTAGGACCAAGGCCGAGCGCGTGTTGCTGGACGAGGTGAGCACATACAACGACTACCTCGTTGGCAACGTTCTGTACTACGAGGTAGAAAAGGAGGGAACAATCGAGGATTCGTGCTATGGCCGTGATTGATCTGGAGGTGCTCGTATGAAAACCGCCGAAGTGGAACGTGGAGGTGCTCGTATGAAAACCGCCGAGATGGAATGTGGAGGTGCTCGTATGAAAACCGCCGAGATGGAATGTGGAGGTGCTCGTATGAAAACTGCCGAGGTTGAACGCGAAGACGCTAGCATGAAAACTGTCGAAGTGGAACGTGGAGGTGCTCGTATGGCAACTGTCGAGATGAAACATGAAGACGCTCGCATGAAAACTGTCGAAGTGGAACGTGGAGGTGCTCGTATGAAAACCGCCGAGGTTCTATCCGCAATGTTTCGTGAAAACACGGGATCGCATCTGCTCGATAGCGGCGATGTATATGGTCGCCACTGGGAACAGAACCAAGTTCGCGATGTTGCCCTCGATCCTCCCGTGTGGCTCGATAGCGATGGTGATTTGCACATCTCGGCATACCACTATTGTCTAGATCGTCTGACATACGACGAGGTCGAGGATGCCAAGTTCCAGAGCTTTCTGAACGAAAACCGCACCAAGGGGTATTATGCCCTCATGCAAGAATATGCCGGTTGTAGAGGGCACAACACCTACAACTACGAAAACGCCCTCACCCAAGTGCTGCAATTCGTTGTCTGGAGACAAGATGAACGGCACTCGTTCGTCTTGCTACAAATTCACAATGGGTGCGACGTTCGCGGTGGCTATACTCGACCGCGAGTCTTTAGGGCTGATGAGGAATTGCCATTCGGCGCCGATATCGCCTCGGCTGTAGCCACGTGTTCCAACGAACACACCTTCGAAACCGATGACGGCTACTATTGGTACGACGAGGAGGGTACCAAGTACACATTCACGAGCGATACATGCCCCATCTGCAACGAGCGCCTGTTTGTCTAGGTCGAAGCCTGGGGGATGATGCCCTCGATCATCCCCCAGGCTTCATTATGTAAACACGCAGTTGCCTACATCCTGTACAGCGTATTTGACAAAAGGCCGCGACTGTGGTATAATTGCGGCTGTGAGGTGGCTGGAAAGAATTGCGGCTGTGGTGGGTTGCGCGCCATATTATGTAAAGGGGGCTGCCGTGCACGCCAAATTGCTTGTGCTTGTGCGACGAGGTGTCGTGGAAGACGAGGACGCAGCGTCTTCCTATGCCGAGCGTGAACTCGAGGATCAAGGATTCGTTGGACAAGACGGTATCTTTAGTCGCTCCCCTTCTGATTGGTTCGAGATTGGTGGGCGATTTGTCGAGAAGGAGAAGGCCGTTTTCCTGCTCGACAATGCGCTCTATGATCATCTCGTCAAGAATTCTATTCAGTGGCTCGGAGATACGAGTCTCGATGTCATTTACACTGGCAAGGTCTTTATAAAGCTCGACGCTGACTTTCTGGACGAACCTCTTTCGTTGAACGATGTCGGCAAGTGGTGGGTGGTCACTGTGGATTTTCACTGGTAGAACGAAAGGAGAAATATGAGAAGCATCGCCGAGGCAAAGCGCGAGTTCAGCGTGGACATTCCCAACAGATGTCCCATTTGCGATTCGCCAGAAATTCAATTCTCGGATTATCAGCGTGCTAGTTCGGCGCTCTATCAAGAGGGCAGTTGTTCCGCCTGTGGAACAACATTTGAGATTGTCTTTCCATACGAGGGAATCGAGGACATCGTCGTGGGCGACGATAACACTCCTCGCTTCTATCGCTGGCAGTTCGAAGTGGAAGAAAACAATTCCTTCTCGATATGCGCCATAGCCATGTCTCTGCATCAGGCCATAGGCTATGTACTGGACAAAATCCCGGAGGAATTCGTTGACGACTTTCTCGAAAGATCTGAAGAATATGTCGTGGAAGAATTCACCATGCCATTCGTCACTTGGCAAAAGGAGGCATCATGGACTCGTTAGAAAAGGCGCTCGATGCTTTAGAAAAGGCGTTCGATGCTGGAATTACACCGCAATGCCCCAACGGATGCGAGTGTAACGATCACGAATATAAAGTTATGGACTACGACGATGAGTTCGTCTACTTGCGTGTGACCTGCGGTGTTTGTGGTTGGGTATGGACAGTGGGCGTTCGCCGTTCACATTTCGAGGAGGAATGATGAAAACCGCAGAACAAGCTCAAGAGGAGTTCGCCAACGACGAGCCTCACGCGTGCCCGTTTTGTAACGAGAGCGAACGGGTTCGTTACGGCGCCATCCTGTCGAAACATAACTATTGCTGGCGCGAGAATGAATGTTACACGTGCGGTGCCCAATGGAGCGAGGTCTATCGCTATGTGGGCCTCGACAATATCATTCTGGAAGCGCCATGATAACTGTGGCGTTCGCTGAAACAGATATAGAGGAGGTTGGTCATGAAAACAGCTGAGGAAGCACAAGAAGCATTCGCCACCTCGCCATTCAAGACCTGTCCGATTTGTGGCAGCGAGCGCATCTCTTGGGAAGGATATGAGGAGGTGGACTACAACTTCGTCTCCCAGAATGGCTTCTGTGAAGAATGTAGCTCGTGTTGGACCATCGGCTTTGCCTATTGTGGACTTGTCAGTATCACCGTGGGCGAGGACGAAACGTGATGCTTGCCGCGCGGCGTCTGGTCCTGAGTAATCGAGGACCAGTGTCCTATGCAAGCGAGGTTGTGATTCCGCTGTATCATTTTGGGCAGCTGCCATCTGCAGTATAGGAGGCGCCATGCGCGTACGTAACTTTTACGTGACGGGTTCGGCTGATGGACGAGAGACGAGCATCTCTGGAGGGCCTCGTACCGCCAATGGCGGCATGGAATTGAAGCTGTTCCAACGTGACGAAAAAAGCTCGACCCTTGTCTATTTCGTTGACTGTCGAGTGGACGTTGATGGCGCCCTGGCCACGCGCATCTATGACCGCTGGGGCGGCCTCGTCGCAGAGCACATCACCAAAAGGTAAAAAGGAGCAACATGAACGTTCGTGTCATTTCCGTAGACACTCGTCCCACCTTGGACGCATATCATCAAGATACGGGACAGGAGACGCGCACCGTGTTGCATCTCGATCCAGAGAGGCGAGAGGTGCATGTCTATCAGCGAGATGATGCTGGGGGTTATCCCGCCGAGGAATGGAACAACCTCATTCTCACGTTGCCTCTAGTGCCACGACCCGACGAGGACGCCCTGCGCGAGTATCTGAATGGCGCGGGACAGGAGCTGCTGAGTCGCATCTGTGATGGTTTCTATCGAGAATGGAATGGACAGAACATTCGAGGCCATCTCAACGATGATGCTGGCGAGGCGTGGGATGCGCTGGAGGAGGCCATCGCTGCTCTGCCCGAATCCGATTGGGGACTATGGTCGGCGGACGATTGGCTCTCGATGTACACCATCTCCAGTGACACCGAGGAGGGACTGGAAGCCGAAGCTGCGGCGTTGGAAGCGGAAGCTGAAGCTGCGCACCAGGTTATCTATGGGGATATCCTGGAAGAGTTGCGCGAGAAATGGCGGCGCGAGCACGACGAGGACTCATTCTGAGCGCCGTCCGTTCGTGGGCATTGTACGCTGAGCAACATGTACTAGCTCGACTGACCTAAGCCATACGTGGCTGTACACCAATCGGCGTGTGGCAGAGCAAGGGGTAAGTGCAATGACTCCACCTCTAATCGAACAGCGTTGGTATTAACACACTGGCCCGCCGTGGTGGACACTCGCCAGCTCGCCGCTGGCGGCGGGCCTGGGCCTTTACATGTATGAGAGGAATGACATGAATACAAAAGACGCGATTCGATTGGCAAAGACCGTCGGCAAAACGGCCTACATCGAAAAAGGGCAACTTCACGCCTGGGGAGATGGCGCCTTTCTCAAAGTGGCCGTGAGCGAGCCGGACACGCCCCCCAAAAACACCAGCTCGCTGTTGCGCATGGCGCAGGCTGGCGTCGCCCTAAGCTTCGCCGATGATGCGCATGATGATCTGCCCTCTATCCCTCCCATCGAGGGCGAGGCAGCCCTCATAAATACGGCAGCCCTTCTCTGGGCTATCAAACACCACGCCGCCAGCAAGGACGAGAGCGAAACGCGTGAAATCCTTCACCACGTCTGGGCCACCGGCCAGGAGATCGTGAGCGCGGATGGTTATCGTCTGCACGTATACCCCTGCACTATGCCCGCCTGCAATTTCAGACCCCACCCTGCCCTGGCGACAATCAAACCTTACTTCGTTCGCGTGGGTGCGGAGTGGGCCGCGTTCGAGGGCGAGACGGCCACACTCAATCTGCGCCTTTGCCATGTCAAGGTTCCGAACTGGCATCAGATCATCCCCACAACCGCCGTTCCGCGCCTGCGGGTTCGCGTGAAAGAGGCCGTTGCAGCTGCCAAGTCGGGAGCCGTTTTGCTCAGGGACGAACAGCCCTTCTCGGTCGTGCTGCGCGGCAATGAGATCGCCGACAAAAGGGGGCGTTGGAGCAGGTACTTTGGTGAATTGCTGGGCGAGGCAGGCGAGGTCACCCTAAATCCCAAGTACCTGGCGGAGGCGCTAGCTGGTTGCGATGACGACACAGCTACAATCTCCTGGACCGACTCGCTGTTCCCCTGCCTGATCGAGTCGGGCCAGTGGCGAGCCGTCGTTATGTCCATGTCTATGCGATAGGAGACCATAATGCACAACGACCTGATTACCATCGAGGCCCTTGAGCACTATGTTGTGCCCGTGGGAACCAAGTGGATCGTTCGTGGAGTGGCCCATGCCATTCTGCGCACGCCGCGTTACAATCTCAAAGTGGAATTACAAACGATGCCCAGAGAATTGCACCATCCCACCGTGCAAGAAGTGGAGACCACACTCTTGGATTTGCTATCGTCACTCTTCGTCATTGTGGAACCATATTCGACCAACACGGACGAGGCTTCCTTCGCTGCCATGATGGAGGGAGCCATCGCTCGCTGGCTAGATATTGGACCCAAAGTGCTAGGAGGTGAATAGTGTCGGCGTCAGTGCTTCTTTCTGTTGGCGAACGTATTCGTTGCTTGCGTCGTCAAAAGCGCATGACACAACAACATTTGGCCGAGCTCAGTGGCCTATCTCGTATAACCATTATAAATATGGAACAAGGCGAGAAGAATGTCATGCTGAGCAGCCTCGTCGCTGTCGCCGAGGTGCTGGGTGTGAATATGCGCGATCTATTCTAGGAGGCTTTTCATGGAAAAGGTGGTTATCGCGGTCATCGAGGATGGAATGATTCAAGACGTGCTGGGCGACACCGATCTGCTCGTTGTGGATAAGGACACGGGCGATGTGTCCCTGTACGGTCATGCCGAGATCACCCTCGCTAATGCGCTGTTATTTCTGGCTTGTCTGGGCTATGAACAGGATGTTTTGGCACGAATCAGAGAGGCCAACTAGCATGTCATTTTCTTGGTCGCGTCCCATATCGCCGGATGCCCCCATTCACAAAGGGCCTCCGCGTGTAGTCGCTCGTGACACCTACTATCAGGTGTACGCCGAATATGACTACTATCGGCTCAAGCGGTTCAAGCACGAGGTGCCCTATTGTCATCGTCGCTGGGACGCCGTGCTCGGCTGCTGGGACGTAGACCCACGCAGCCTGGACATCGTGCGTCGCATCTACTATAGCGTCTACCGTCGGTTTCCCGTCGAGGGACATGCTCAGGCAATTCCTAGTGCGACTGACACCTTGTTTGTGTACTATCTGGGCATGTCACATTCTCGCGATGACGGCTCGCGATGTTCTTTGGGATGCTTCATATCCAACAAAAACACCTGGGACGTGCTCATTCCCGAAAGCGTTCTTCGCGCCTGGTTCGGAGATGAAGGCAATACAACCTACTATTCGTTACTAGGGGTGCATTCCAACGTTCCACAAGAGGCCCTGCGCGCCGCCTATCGCCGCATGGCCAAGCAGTGGCATCCCGATGTGTGTCACGAGGCGGGCGCCACTGAACGGTTCAAGGCCATCAATGCCGCCTGGGAACAGCTAAGAGATCCCGCATCGCGCGCTCGATACGACGCCGCCTTGAAGCTGGCCGCGCTGGTTCCCCAGGACGAGCTGGCTGAATATCAGCCGCCATTGCGATGTGGTCTGCTCACGGCCACATATCAGCGAGGGGTTTACTATCTCATTGAGAACATCAGCGCCTGGGCCGATGTCGAAAGCGGAGACACCGTTCTTACAACCTACTATGACGATGGCATCGTTGAGCGCTGGACACAAAAGGAGAAATATGGCTAACGATCTTGCTATCGCCACGGGGTCCATCGCCGATGTCGCTCGACAACGAGGCATCTCGTTACCCGAGGCTCTTCTGGACTGTCGTTGTCTGGCCATCATAGATGTGAGTTCGTCCATGAGCATTGACGATTCTCGCGGGAACCGCACTCGTTACGATGTCGCCGTGGAGGAGCTCGCCATCATACAGAAAAAATATGCTGGACAGGTAGCCGTCATCGCCTTCAGTGATAAGGCCATCTTCTATCCTGGCGGCGTGCCCGCATTGCTCGGTGGCGGCACAGATCTGGCCGAGGCGCTACGTGTGGCTTCCACCTTCGACCATGTGCCGTTCATTGTTATCAGCGATGGGGAACCAGACGATGCCAATGCAGCTCTCGCTATCGCCGCCACCATCAAGTCCCCCATCAGCACTATCTATGTGGGACCAGAGACGAGATCTCACGGACGCGCGTTTCTGTCTCGTTTGGCCTCACAACATCGAGGTCAGGCGTACACCGCTGCCAGGGCCATCGCTCTCGCCGACAAAGTGCAACTACTGCTGGAGGGTGGAATGTGACAGATCGCAACTACGAGCCGCGCAACTGGGACGAATACATCAATCAAGAACCCGCCAAGTCCATTGTGAAACGCGCGCTGGAAGCCAGTCAGCGTCGTGGCGAACCTCTCGATCACGTGCTCATTCATGGGCCTAGTGGATTGGGCAAGTCAGCTATGGCCAAAATCATCGCTGGCGGGAATCTGCGCGTGGTCTATGGACAAAACTATCTTCCCAGGGTATCACAGGAGTCTCGCAAAGAGAAGCCGCCGATGCTTCCCCTCACCGAGGAATCTCGCCTGCTCTTGGGCGACTACCAATTTGAACAACTACGTCGAAGACACGAATACTATGACGCCAGATCCGCAGACACGCCGCCGTCGTATCTGTTCATAGACGAAATACACACGGTGCCAGCGCCCATCCAGGAAACGCTACTGGAGGCTCTGGATAAACATACCGAGGCCCAGACGGTCATCGCGGCCACAACGCGACCCGACCTGCTCATCACGCCGTTGCGCAACCGCTTTGTCATCGAGGTGCGTGTGGACTTTTATTCTGAGGACTCGCTAACGAGAATTCTCGTCAACATGGCTCAGGCTATGGACATTCGGGTGCAGTATGATGGCTTACGTCTCATAGCCTCTCGCTCGCGTGGCGTGCCCCGTGAGGCCAAGAATCTACTCAAGCGCGTGCGCGACTTTGGCGATCATCTCACCCTGAAGGACATTCGTAATGCATTGCTGTCTCTGGGCGTGGACCATCTTGGCCTCAAGCAAGACGAACGCGCCTACATGATGTCATTGGCCAACGACTATGGCGGAGGTCCTACGGCTATCGCTACACTATCCAGTCGTCTATCGGTGGCACGGGAAACCCTGATCACTGTCACTGAGCAATATCTGCTCCGCGCTGGACTTGTAGAAATCACTGGCCAGGGGCGTCAGCTCACAGCCAAGGGACGGACCTATGTCGCTCAGGTTGCTCAGTGCTCAAGTGCTTCTCAGTACTCAAGTGCCGTCCATTGACATAATTCACTGTGATTGACCACAAAAGGAAGTACAAAACATGAACAAGGCGCGATTTGACATGCGTACAATTGTGTGCTATAATAGGGGCGTAAGAGGTAAGGGAACGTGGACATCGTGGACGCCCTACGGCAAACACAAAGAGAACGCGGTGAGACCAACGCCGCCTTTGCCAAGTCGCTGGGCATCAGCACCAGCATGCTTCGTCAGGTCTATAAGGGAGAACGAAAGCCGGGCCTCGCAGTGCTCAAGGGACTATGCCGCTTGGCCGCGCATAGAACGCCTTACGTTATCCTCTATCTGCAAGAAGAATAGGCCATGACTCAACCAGCAGACCTCGGTCTCCCCTTTTCGTCATGGCGACCTTACCAACTAGAGGTTGTTGCTGACGCCGTAACCGAACTGCGCAAGCACGACACGGTGATAATCAATGCGCCCACGGGGGCAGGGAAGAGTGCTATCGCCGTGGCCGTCGCCAATATGCTCGGCGAACACGCCGTCATCCTGGTTAGCACCAAGCAATTGGCCGCACAGTATCATGAATCGCTCGGTAATTCTGTATTCGTGATGCAAGGACGCAACAACTATCCTTGTCTCAAATACCCACATCTTACGGCGGATACCGCCCCCTGCACGCTAAGCGAGGATCGTTGCCAGTATCGCGAATATGGATGTCCATACTATGAGGCCAAGGCCAAGGCGCTGAGCGCGCCCATTGTCGTCACCAACTACACTTACTGGCTCTATGAGGCCAACTATGTAGGCAGAATGCGGCGTCCATTGCTCATCCTCGATGAAGCGCACCGTATCGAGGGAGAACTCCTATCCTTTGTCTCGGCATCGCTTAACAAGCACACTATGGCAGCGGAGGACATATTGCCACTGGGCCACAATGCCCTGTTTTCTCAGTGGCGTAAGTGGGCCGCCGAGGTTCATCTTCGTCTGTCGCCAGTATACCGCAATATCTCCGAAAAGGCTGAACATTTCAACTGGGACACATCTTACATTCGCCGTTGTCGCGCGCTACACGCTCTGCTGGAAAACATCGGTCGCCTGTTGCATGCCGACGATTCCTGGCTTATTGAGCATCGCAAGAATGAGGTGGTCTTCAAGCCTGTATGGGTGTCTCGTCACGCGCAACAATATATGCTGAATTATGCGCAAAAGCACCTTTTGCTCTCGGCGACACCTCCGTTCCCGCGCGTGCTCGGGCTGAACAAGCCGCCAATGATAGAGGTGCCCAGCACATTCCCAGTATCGTCACGTCCCTTCGTCTATCTGCCAGTCGCCTATATGTCTCGTCGCACTATGAATGACGCCATCGTTCCTCTGTGTAGGCGCATAGAGGAAATATTGGAAAGTCACAGAGGGCAGAAAGGACTGATTCATGTATCCAGCTATCGTTGGCGCGATATGATCATGGCCAACATGAAAGATATGTCGCGTATCGTGACGCACGATAGCAATGATCGCGAGCAGGCCCTGGAGATGTTCAAGGCTGATCCTGGAGATAAGGTGTTTTTGTCGCCCAGCATGTCTGAGGGCGTGTCTTTCGATGACGACTTGGGTCGATTCTCGATCATCGCCAAGTGCCAATGGCCCGACAAGGCCGATCCGCAGATCAAGGCGCGCGCGGTTCAGGATCGCGAGTGGTATCTGTTCGTCACGGCCACTAACATCGTGCAAACCTATGGACGCATTGTGCGCAGTGACAAGGATTGGGGGATCACGTATTGTCTGGATGCGTCGTTCAAGTCGCTCTATAACAATTCCAGACAATACTTTCCACATTGGTTTCGAGAAGCTGTCATATGGGAAGGAGGCGAGGATCTATCGTCTAACTAGTTAGATAGTCGTGTCATCAAGTATTAGGAGGTTTCGCTATGCCATTCGGATTTTCGCAACCGCCGGAACCGTCAACGTTTCTCGATGATGTCGATGCCACCATCGTGGACGCCACTTTCGAAGAGGGGCAGTATGGGGTGCAACTCAACCTCTCCCTGCTCGTAGATGGAGCTTCGGAGCCGCAGCATGCCTGGTACAGCCTGGGGAGACCCAAAGAGGGCGGAATTTCCTGGGTGATCCTTGACAACGGGAAGCGCCTTGGTGGTCCTTCCTTCAAGACGAATTCCAAGATGGACCTGCTCGTCAAGGCCATGCAAAAGGCGAACTTCCCTATGCCCGATCCCAAAAAGGGAGAGGCGGACGATAGCGTCCTTTGGCTCGTCGGTCTCAAGGCGCACTGGAATCTCGTCACAATGTCGGAGGCTGCCGGTCGCCCCGTGGTGACGAAACAAGTGCAGCCCGATGGCTCTAAGACCAAAGTGGAACATGAGATTCTGATTCCAACCGCCTTTCTCGGTCGCGTCAAGGTGGAAATGCCCAACGCAGACGCTCCCGCTATGGACGACGAGAAGGTGGCCGAGGCCATCGTCAGCGTGTTGGAGAAGGCGGCCAAGCCCTTGCGTTGGTATGGGATCATCCTGGCGTTGTCCAAGGATTTCCCCCAGGCTAAGGTGACCGCTGCCGCGCGAGGCCAGTCCATAATGGAAGAATTGGTCCAGTCTGGCCTTGTCGTCTCTGGGGAAGAGGGCTATTCCATCGCCTAAAGGAAAAGCACAGTATCACTGTGCAACCATGAAACTATCCTACAGCGTCATCTCGGCCTACTTGTGGTGCGCGCAGCAGTTCGAATGGAGATACCTCCATGCACTGCCAACGCCGATGCCGTGGAGCCTCTATTTCGGTAGATGCTTTCATGAGGCCATTGAGGTTGCGTTGCGAGCGAAGATGGCTGGAGAGCCACAGAATAAGGCAATCGTGGCTGCCAAGATCACCTTCGGTAAGTGGCTGAAGGGCGGCGTCACATCAGCTTTCTTTCGCGATGGTCGCATCAACTTCACCGAGCAGGTAGATTGGTCTGGCAATGACCGTAACGACCTTCTTCTTATTGGTCTGAAAATGCTGGATGTCTACCTAGGCGCGCATCTTCGAGTCATGCAAATAACGGGCGTAGAGGTGACGCAAGAACGGGAGGTGATGGTGGAAGGCGCCAAATATATCTTTGAATCGCACTTGGATGCGATCACGCCTTCCACCATCATCGACCACAAGACGAGTGCGCGTCTATGGACGCAACGTCGCGCTGATGACGATCTGCAACCGACGTGCTACTTATGGAATGTCCCCGGTGAACAATATGTATTTACATACTATGTCATCACCAAGACGCGCGACCCACAGGTGCAATCGCTGTCCACTGTACGTTCTCCGGAAAGACTGCGCGAGTTGGAAAATGAGATCATTCCGCGAGTCGTGCGCGGCATCAACTCTGGGTCTTTTCCGTGCACGAAGGACACTTGGCGTTGTGGCTATTGCCACTATAGCCCCATATGCAAGGAAGCCAGATGACGATCTTCAAGAGGAGGCCATATGACGGACAGCCTGATGACGGTTCCTGAGCCTGCGCAACACGCGCTATCGCCGCTAGACATGTCGCTCGATGAGCTCAAGGCGCGGGCCAATATCCTCATCGAGGGGGGATTTCTGCCCTCGCATATCAAAACGCCACAGCAGGCGATCGCGGTGATTCGCTTCGGCTTGGCCCTCGGCATTCAGCCAGAGGTGGCCGTACATGCCATCTTTCCAACGGCCAGTGGCTCTTTGAGTATGTACACGGCTACCGCGCTGGGCCTCGCTTATCGCAGCGGACTGATGGAGGATTATTCCTACACGTTCGACGAAAAGGGCGACGTCTGCACGGTCACGGTCAAACGCAAGGGATATTCCCCTGTCCATTTCTGGTGGGGCGATAAGGATGAGGCCAACGCGGGACTGGCCAACAAGGATTCTCATAGAAAATATCCGCGTCACAACAAGATCTGGCGAGCGACTATCGCCGCGTTGCGATTGGCCTTTCCAGATATCCTCGGCGCCATTTACACCGCAGAAGAACTGGATGAAGATCGCCAGGTGTCGCGCGCTTCGTTCGCGAACGACACCATCGATGCCGAGGTGGTGCCCACGGAGATCAACGACTGGTTCGACTTTGCCAAGACAGTTGGCGCATATGGCAAGACGATGGCGGAGGCACTTTACCTCATTCGTTGCAAGGATGTTCCCGAGGCCGTGGTTAAGTACAAGACGCCACAGGGCGCGCTAGATGCGCTGCTTGAAGTTATCCAGCGAGATTCTCTGGAATCGCGCAAACAGGGAATCGTTGACTTTGTAACTAGCACCTTCGAAGGCATCACAGACAAGGCTCTGTCCATCATCAATGACTGGCTCGCGCAAAATCCAGATGGCAACGTGGACACATTTGACCTCGGTCTGGTGATGAATGAAGAAGGCACTGGCATCGTACAGTAGCGACATGCATTTCGTCTTCGATCCACGGGGACATCAGGCCATACGGCAATATGTCGTCGCCCGCGGAGGGACATGCCTTGTCGAGACACTGGGGTACGGCGATGTCGCCATGCTGGGACACAACAATCTGACCGTGGGCATCGAGATCAAAGAGGCCGACGACCTGCTGGCCTCCATGCGTTCAGGGCGTCTGTTCGAACAGGTGTCGGGCATGATAGGCTTTTATGATCAGCCCATCCTGCTCGTCTACGGATACTTGTCCTGGCACAATGACGGGACTTTGCGCACCAAGGTTGGTCTTCGTGAAAGTCCGCCTTGGCCCAACTACACCTCTCTTATGGGCGCAATGCTATCGTTGGGCGCCTGCGGCGTGCTCACGCCACCGTGGCAAAGGGACGAGGGCGATGCCGCCGAGATGATCTGCCGCATCTACACCTGGTTCAATAAGGAGGAACATCACTCGCTGACCAAGCGAGCCAGACCGTTTATGTTTGGCAATGCTGAATCGTTACGAGCGATGCACATCGTTACGGGGATCCCTCGTGTGGACGCGGGCATAGCCAGGCGCCTGCTAACGCATTTCGGCACTCCCTTGGCTGTGCTCAGCGCCAGTGAACAGGAGTTGCTCGCCGTCAAGGGAATTGGTCCCAAGTTGGCTCACATCATCTATGAAGCCGCGCGTGCGCAATTCGGAGGTAACAATGTTTAGGGTTGTTCTTTACAAGGGCGTTATTGGCAAGGACGAGAACAAGCTCCTTCTTCGCCACGTCAATCTGCCCGCCGTGCCTATGGTGGGATCGCTCATCCACGTGGGCAGCGTTACTGAATATGTGACCAAAGTCATCATGGCCGTTGACGTGGACACCATCGCGGCCTTCGTGGAACCGGTACATGTCATCGGAGAACATGGCGACATGGGGGACTTGGAGGCGTTTGCCAAGGAAGTTGCCGCCAAAGGTCACTGGGAAATCGCCCCCTCTTCTTTTGTGTCCTTTGATGACCATGCCTGATTGGTGTCAAGTGGCGGTCATCGCCTATGTTATCGGCGTTGTCCTAGCGGGCCTGCTTATGGCTTGCGCGCATGATGTTTGGGCTAGCAAGATGGGTATAAGGAGGCGCATCACCGTGAAGCAGGCTGTCTACTTGGTTTGTATAGCCCTCTTCTGGCTACCAATAGGCATCCTGGCAATTCTACGAGAGGATGACAATGGACGTAAGTAGCATCAAGTCACAGGCCATGATTGAATATGTCAGAGGACGCAAACGGCAACAAGCGGCCCTGGAGAGCCATCTACGCAAGGAGCGAGAGGCCACCTTGTCCGCTTTTCGTCGAATGTTCGGTATGGAGGTGGCGAGTCCGACGTGGCACGAGGACTGGCTCCTTTTGGACAACATCGCCCTGAGGCTTCATAGAGGGAATCACGAGGATCAGTTTGTTGTCATGGACATCGCTATGAAAAACCGCTATTGGAGAGGGGTTAGAACCCTGGAACAGCTCGGCGCCGCGTTCGCCTGGGCGGAAGGCGATAAAGATGCGTGAAATTCGGCGCCATCCACGTACTGAGTCAACTACTCCCCGCTAAAGCGGGAAGCTTGTCCCTGGCGCTACGCCGCTGAGGGCGCATCCGAGACGTGTGGCGGGTTGACAGCCGCCCGGCGAGAGATGTTCACCGCCGCGATGTGGTCCGCGAGTCCAGAGTGTCCGCAGGCCACGCAGGAGAAGGTATCTTGAGAAGGGCGATTGCGTTTGTCGATGTGACTACAGGCCGGGCAGGTGCGCGAGGTGTTGCGCGGGTCAACTGCGACCACCGGCACCCCCGCCAACCGCGCCTTGTACTCGATGTACCGGCGCAATTGAGAGAACGACCAGCTATGCAGCGTGGCTCTCTGGGCGCGACGAGCCGTTACCCGTTCGCGGATGCCGCTCAGATCTTCGAGGGCAATCCCGCGTCCGGTGTCTTTCGCGGCAGTCACGATGCGCTTGCTAATCGTGTGGTTGGTGTTCGTGGCAAAGCGACGCTCTTTGCCCGCCAGTTTCTTGAGGCGGCGGCGCGCCGACTTCGTGCCCTTGCTTTGCAGCCTGGCGCGCAGGCGGCGGTGGCGGTAGCGCACGTTATTCACGGTGCGGCTGCTGTGGACCGTCCCGTCGCTGTCGGTGGCGATGTTGACGATACCCAGGTCCACGCCCAGGAACTCGTCTACGTCCTCGACAGGCGGCTCGTCCACCTCGCAGACTTGATGCAGATAGAACTCGCCGCGCCGGTAAATCAGGTCCGCTTCGCCTTGCATGTAGGGCAGCAGGGCAAGCTGGCGCTCCCCCGCGACATACGGGATGGTCTGCCGACCGGCAATGGTCCAGATGCTCACGGTCTGCGCGGGGAGCTTCCAGGCCAGGATGCGCTCGTCATAGGCGATGCTGCCGTGCGGGTGGAACACACGCCGCGCCTTGCGGTCAAGCTTGTAGGCGTCAGCGACCTTCGCCAGCAGGCGAACGGTCATCTGCGCCGACAGCGCGTAGCGCTCGCGCACGTCGTAGTAGCAGGCGTGGTGCAGGTCATACTGGCGAAAGGTCTTGGTTTCCCAAGCGACTTCGCTCACGTAATTCGCCGCCGCGTTTGCCACCTCAAGCGTGCGACGCAGCAGTTCGGTTTGCCCTGGCGCGGGCTGAAGTTTAACCTGCGCAATCAGTTTCATGCCTTTCAGTATAGCACAATCGTCCTGATTTCTCAAGTGTGGAAAGGAGAAGTCTCGGCTTCCTCCCCCGGCTAAAGCCGGGGGTCTCCGCCGAGTGATTTTATGAACTGTCCATATTGCGGGGAAAAATACCCCGCCATGCTTTTAGAGACTGCCCACGTGTGTCAGGGCTATACTGATACGCATGGGCGGCACCATCGGTGTTCCTGTTCTGCGTATGCCAGAACCTGGAAGTGGTGGGATTTGGACACCCCGCCACCCACTCCGCCCGTTCCGACCGGGTGGGTTAGCCTCATTCAGTGTGATAAGTGCGCCGAGAGAGAAACGGCGCAGCGAACCCGTGCAGCTTTATCGCGTCGAGCTAGACAAAGGAGAAGAGGCATGAACGAGAACGAGCGCAAGATGTGGGAACAGGTGTTGGAGGACGAACGAGTGCGACTGATGCTGGCCGCGCCGCAACTGCTGGAGGTCATCAAGAAGGTCATGTCGTGGCCTTCTGGCATTGACCCAGAGTTGGTGCGCGACTGCGAGCGTGTAGTCGCGTTCGTGGAGGAGGGGCAGCATGACCAAGCCTGATGTTTCCATCCCGACGGGCGAGGGCAGCGAGAAGGGGCAGGAGCTGCTGCGCCAGGGCAAGGCCGTGCGCGGCGTGCCTGGAGTGGATCAGGCCCCTGGTTGTGGCACCGTCATCGCCCTGGCGAGCATCATCGCTGGCGCGATCTTTATGGCATTGCACCTAGCGGTGTTTGGTCTTCCATGAAGCTTTTTACCGAATGGGATGGCTGGAGCGAGATCAAGCTGCTGCGGCAGCGTAGCATGGGCATTGGCCTGTTCCTGACATGGGGCAGCTCCGGGTGGGCCTTGAGGCTATACCTCGGCCCGTTGACCATCAGCCTGATTGGAGGGGGATCATGAATGAGGAGCGATGGCGGCCCGCTAGCGAGGTCGCGGTGGGCGATGTCGTGTGGGCCCTGGTGGCTGGTTCCGATGCCACGATGGTGGTAAAGGGCGAGGTGGAAGTCGTCAACGGCTATTCGTGCGTCATCGCCAGTATCAGCAAGGCCTATGTGTTCGATTGGTGGCTGCCACTTGAGGCGCTGCCGGAATTGCCGGAGGAGCAGGTAGATGCAACATACATCTAATGATCGTCTCTGGCGCATTTTTGCAGCTATCGTTGAGGCGATTCTGGTGATTCTGGTCGCCAGGGCTGTGCCTGGACTTGAGATAATCATCCTGTTCACGGGGATGCTGTTGGTGATCGCCACTTTGCACACGGAGAGATAGTCCATGAAAAAGCCGTGGCGCAGAATACGCGAGACTCTGATGGAGCAATTGAGCATATGGCGCCACGTTATCTGCCGTGCCCTGCCAGCTAGCAGGGGACAGATAGAGGACATGCGAGCGCGGCTCTCTGGGCTGCAGGGCGACCTGACTCGCGAGGCACACATGCGGAGACGATTAGAGACGATGCACAGGATATTAGAGGCCAAGGTAGCTGGCTGCTATGTTCCCTGCGAGCATTGCGCTAGGACTGGGTGGGTGGAAGACGCCGAGCTGATAGAGTGCGCTCATTGCAACGGCTGGGGCGGATTTAGGCAAGACTCAAAAGGGCGCATTGAGCCGTTTTCCCTATGCTCGCTGCAAGAATACCTGCGCGACAATCGGCAATAAAAGCCGTTGTCCTAGGCCGCCGATGCGAAAGCGTCGTCGGTGATGCCGCGGTGACTGGCATTAGCCGCGCGGGAGGTGAAGGGCACCGCGCCACCATCGCAAAACCTAGCTGAATAGGCACCTAGCCATAGGGGAATCATGTCAAGGCCCGCTCAGCGCGGCGGCGGGCTGAGACGAAGAAAGAAAAATCGCAGTACGAATGTGAA
>Ga0116144_10002557_pt1 | contig 19462 bp, 23 predicted proteins | sample AD_UKC035_MetaG_FD_89746 | JGI IMG/M metagenome (GOLD analysis project Ga0116144, IMG submission 89746) | Active sludge microbial communities of municipal wastewater-treating anaerobic digesters from USA - AD_UKC035_MetaG | ecosystem: Engineered > Bioreactor > Anaerobic > Digestate | place: USA...
TACATCAAACCCATCGCCAGCAGGTAATGTAGCAGGATTAGATAATTTCGTAAAAGTAAGGGTAGAACCTCTCCGTATGCCTAATCTCATTCTATCAGCTAACATATTGTCACCTCCTTATGCCGAGTACGGGCCAATACAAGCGCCGCGTATTGTTGTGCCAGCATTAGTTGTACTAAACACAAGTATATATGTCTTATTTGCTTTTGACAAATCAGGTATTTCATCATTAACCCACTTAATTGCTGCTGCGAAGGTCTTTGAATACACTGTTGCTCCATTTTTTAATATTACTGTAGCAGAACCAGCTCGTCCAGTTGCAGGAAAATTACTAAAACCTATTGTAATTGCTCCAGTTGGTGTTAAATTAAACACATTACCAGTTGTTAAATTAAAAGTACACGTTCCAGTAGTTGCTGGTGTAGTCCCAACAACTTCCGCATAGTTCTTCAGATATGCCCTTGTAACCAAATTATCAGAACAATTCAATTCACCAGACATTGTTCCACCAGTAAGTAATAAACAACCTAGTAATGTTCTTGTTTCTGCAAGAGTTTTCTTTACTACAGCGCCAACACCTGAACCAATTATAAAATCATTTACGGCTGTTATTATTGATTTATCAACTTTTTTAGCTATATCAGTTTCAAGCGTGTTTCCGCTTGCCATTTGAACAACAGAACCTTCTGTTTCAGGATGTAATATGTCTGCGTAATTATTATCGGGTGGTATGATTTGTATCTTTTTAATAGCCATTGTATCACCTCATTATATCTCTTTAAACCAATAACCAGTTGAAGGTGTAGTTGTACTTAATGTTATTTGTGTTTTACTGTTCCAATTATCTTTATCCGTCTGTGTAACGTGTATCGTTGAACTTCCAGTGTGACCGTTAAAAGTTGTTGTATTAACTTTATTGGCTAATGCGGTATCAACCTCTGTTTCAGTGTAATATCTATCATCATGATTATGGGTTGAATCTGATTTATTACTTACCGTATTCCATAATGTTCTTTCTTCTGATGTTATGTGTTTAATTGTATCAGATACATGTGTTACAGCACTATTCCAAGCATCAACCAACAACTGAGTTAAAGAACTAAGAACCGACAAATTACTATGAAAATGCCCTTCACTATAACCGCCTTCAATATTATCAAGTCTTGTTTCGTGGTCTGATACTGTTGTTTCAATAGATTTTACGGCATAATCATCATCGTGGTCATGTATTGATGACGCGTAATCATGTACATGTGTTGTATCGGATTTTCCAAGTAATAAGCTTGTTATTTCTGATTTAGTGTTATATCTTCCATCGTGGTCATGTGTAGTGGATGATTTACCATCAAGTGCTGTTTGTAAGCCATTAACGTCACCAATTATGTGTTCATGAGCAAAGTCGGTTATATCATCTTTTACATGTTCATGTTCAAAATCAGTAATATCATTTTTTACGTGGTCATGTTCAAAATCAGTAATTTCAGATTTTATATGTGAATGAGTATCTGGAGGATATACAATAGGTTTTAATGTTACATCATCCCATTCGATTTTTTTATCATCGGCGCCTATAAGAACCCATGTTGTTTCATTCCATACATATATTTCATTTTTATGTTCACCATCAGAAATAACCCTAACATATTCATAATTGTTTGTGTTACTATTAGCAACTACATCATCATATGATATGGGAAATATTTTAGCTGATGCATTGATTAAACCACGCAAAACATCATCAAGCAATGATATATCAATTCGCTTTGGTTGTCCCACAATACATCACCCCATTATATAAATTTAAACCATATTGATTTGGTTGGTTGTGTTCCTCCTACTTGTACAAGTCCAGAAATAGTATCTGCTCCACCTTCTTCGTGTGTTATAGCGTGTTCACCCATAAGTCCAATTCGTTCAAAATATTTTATTGTTATTTCTGCACCATTTCCTTCAGGTACAGTAAGAGCAACATGCGTATCATCTATTTCAATTAATCCACCGCTTTTTTTGCTACGTCTCAATGTATCTCCTATGAGTATTTCAATATGATTGCTGTCCAAAGCATATGTACCATCTTCTAAAGTAAACACTTGATAACCTTCTGCTGTTAATGTGCCAATTACGTTTTCACTATCCGAGTTAGAATACGTGAATGTTTGGTTGCCATTATCAGAACTAACTATTGTGAATATTTCTTCTTTTATTACTGTGTCGCCACCAGCAAGATAAGGGTCTAATTCGGTTTTGGTATACACACCTAATTGTTCAGCAGTTACTTCGTGCGGATTGTTTTTATTACTTTTATGCTCAAGCAAATTTTGTGCGTCTTCTGCTGTAATAGTAAAAAGATTTAACAAGGCTTGTTCGTCATATTGTGCTTGTTCAACAAGTTCATCTATTTTACCAACCAAATCCTGATTATTTTGGTCAAATTCTTCAGGGTCAATTATATCAAGATTCTTAAAATCATTGTATGTAACCCGAAGTAATTTTTGAATACCCATTATATCACCTCTACTTCGCCGTTTATTTCATAAACACAGAATGGAGTATCATTACATTCAGTTGACATTATATAACGTATTATCCTACCTCTATTGTTTATTTGTATAGGCTCAGAGCGTACAACATTACGTTTTATGAATTTATCGCCGAATTTTGCAACACCCCAAAGAGATATTTGATTATTGATTTTTATATCAGTATCTAACTCGTTATAATCAATCCAAACTTTGTATGCTAAATTCGTCATAAAATACTTGAATGTATGAGCGATAAGATATATTTTTCTAAACTTCTTTTTCTTCATTGGATTGTCATAATCTAAATCTTTTGTGTGCCAATAACAATTATAAGCAACACCATCGTCATTATAACTTTGTAATGAGTAATATTTTATATCAACAATCTGTCCCTCTGTTGTTCCAGCTATTATTCTAAATTTGTTATTATTAAGTTTGATATATTCATTACTTTCCAGTTTAATATTATCCACCTTAACTTCTGCTTCAGTATAAGCTTCATTTAAGTAACCCTTTTGCAATATAAAATCTGTTTGTCCTTCTTCAGCTTCAAATGTTTCTGTTACGTAAAACCTATCCAATGTGCATCTATACAAATATTTGTTTTCATTGCTCATAAGCAACTGATTGTCATACAATAAAAACAACGTCGGATTCCAATTATCCCAAACTTCCCAACTGTGTTGTAATGTGTTATATTTAAGCATCTTATCATCTATTACAAGTATATAATAATGCTTATATATTACAGCAAAAGCTTTTTGCACATTGTTGATATCTATATTTATTGGATTGTTTGCAATATTTATATTTGTACTTATTGGAACTATTACAAGATTTTCAGTGTTATCTCCGTATATATTATATATTTTATATATAACTCCATCGTTACCTAAAAAATACATATTACCATCAAGCTGCTGAACAACATCTATATTAAAAGCGCCTGTTGTAACATTGAGTTTTTTTAAACTAAAATCCTGATATGTGGTGCCATATAAAGCAAATATACTGTTTTTCTTAATCATTAGTAAAGCATTATTAAACGAACGCGTACCAACAATATAATCATCGTCATCTGTAACAGGAGGAAAATACAAATTATTTGGTGCATAATATACATTATCCAAATCAGTCAAAACAACAAGATTTTTAGATGTACCAAGTGAAGCCCAAAATCTTTGTTTATGATATGTGATGTGTTTCATATTATTAAACGTATTTATATTATTAACACCTTTAAAATCATCTGCAAATTCAAACACAGAAGGTGTATATATAACTGTTCCGTTATCATAAACTGTTGAACCTTGTTCGTTTTTTGTAAGATACAGCAATGATGTTGCATCAGGAGCGGTAGTCCACGCCACTGTAGCTGTTTTTGTAGAACCTACATAATCAGTGATTTGTTTCTTTTGTCCATAGCCAGTACCGTTTTTAATATATACCCACCAATTATTGTAGTAATCATCATTGGTATTAGCCCCTTCTGGAAGTACAACTTCACCAATAGAGCCACTAACTGCGGTATATGTCTCTATCGTTGGTTGTACTATTTCAAATATATTTGTTCCGTTATATTCGCGATATTTTTCGCCATCAACAAAATAAAATTTATCTCCTTTTTGACAACCACTTATAATATTGTTTATAGCACAAATTTCTGTTATAGATTCGTTAGCAAGATTACACTTATATAGTTTGGTTTTGCTAGATAAAAGCAAGTAAGTAAATGTATTAGTCTTATATGAAAACGCCCTATAAACGATTTCTGGAAGCTGAGTTAATATATATTTGAAAAGTCCAGGTCGTGTTTCAATTATTCCAGGATTATCGCACATAACATTAAGCATATTTGGACTCGAAGCTACAGATATTTCAAGAGGTGAACCAACGTTATTTAAACCTCCTTCAAATCGGCTTAAAGAAAAAGGCACTATTAATTGTTTCGGTATATTCATATTTTGGTAAAAAGCCATATTATCACCTCTACGGTTCTAATGGAGGTATTTCATCTTCAAAAGAATTATTGTTATAATATACATCAACTACATAATCCATTGCTAAATTATTTGCATAAGGATTATCTGAAGCCGCCACTTTTTCTTCGTATTTATAACTATTACGTATCTGTGCTTCCATTTCTTCAAGCGCTGCTTCAAATTCATTTCTTTTTTGAACCGCCCTGTAATGCTGTTCATCTTGTTCAAAACATCTTGAAGCCGCATATATACATGGAAGTTCTTTATATTCACCATCAAGATTAATAATGTCTGTGTTTATAAATACTTCATCCAAATCATAAAAATATTCTGGTATTTTACGTCTTATTGTTCTTATACCTTCGTTTATAAAATCTGTTATTTCTTCATTAGACCAAACACTTGTTAAGTTGTCTTTAAGATATCTTCTCGTTCTTGCTATAGCTTGCAACATTGTGAATTTCATCAACTCAGCCATTATTTATCACCACCACGTTTGCGTGATTTCTTTTCTGGTTTTACTTCAGCAATTTCTTTTTTTATTTCTTTAACATCTTTATCTGATACGATTTGTTCATCGTTATATTTCGATTTCAATTCTTCAAGTATTTTATCAAGTGTGTATAATATATCCAATTGTATCCTGTCGCTTTGTAATCTTGCGTCATAATCTTTATATTTGTCCATAAAAAAACCCCCATAAAAAATAATTAAGCAAGGGCGTTAGCCCTCGCCCATTAAGCATCTGTTGTTACTCTAACAAAATCTGTGCCGGTGCATCTTAGTATTGCGCTCTTGGTAGCGGCAATCTGTACACCAGTGCCAGACGCACCAACCTTGATTGTTATTGCATGTGTTGCCGGAGCAAGATTTGATACAAATATAACCTTTCCCTCTATTGGTGCTGGGAATATAATTGACTTAGATGCACCAGGAGTTATCTCTAATATACAAGCATCAGCAGCTTCTTGTGGAGTTAATGTTACGTCAACAGAAGTTGTTTTCTTATATACAGGAAATACGGACAATATTGAACTAAAATGTGTTACACCCATTTATTTCACCTCATTAATTTATTAGTTTAATTTTGGCAGGGGTTATTAAGCCCCTGCACTTCCAACGATACCCTGCCAAGCAGATGCACCGAATGAATATCTCATTCTGCCGTTGTATTTAGCTACGAAGTTATCGCTGTCAATTGCTTTGTCAAACTCTGGCTTAATCCTCCAGAAGAATGTCAGCTTATGTCTCTTTGAGTCAATGACGAACCAAGCATCATCATCTGTCAAATAATCATACACCAAAACCTTCAATTTACCAGAAAGAGTATTGATGTCATTATCTGCTGTCCCAACTTTATGAGTTGATTGTGTGAGTTCCATAGCGAGCCATTCAAGAGCTGGAGGAACTATAAGAGTGTCGGGAGTGAAAACTATCTTCTTTCCACCGTTGTCATAAAGACCTCTCATTTTTGTTATAGCTTGTTTTAAAGTTGTGTCTGAAAGAGCGCCTTCTATAAGGTTGGACTGTACACCAGCTTTACCACCTTCATATGGATGAGAAGCCGAGATAAGTGGAACATTGTCATATAAGTTTGTCGTGAAAGCGTTATTGAAAAGACTGGCGGCATCTGTTTCAACCTTTGTCCTTCCTGCTCTACCAAGGTCTTCAGCCATTCCATTGATTACTCCGTAGAGTTCATCTTCGTAAAGTCTCTTACCTACAGCAAATCCAGAAGCAAATTCTGAATGTGTGTAAGTTCTCAAAAGACCTTCACCAATCTTCTGATATGTTACGTTATCAGTTTCATTAACTCTTTCTACCCAAGGAGTCATTGCACCCATTCCAAGTTCTTTTTCAGAAGCTTGTTTTGAGTCTTTAACTTTAAATATTTTTGAAAATTCTCCTGGCAATTCATTATATGTATTATAAAATACATCTCTCAGACCAGGAAGTAACAAGTTGCCCCAATCTGAACTAATATGAGTATTTAACGCGGTTGGAGTCATCGGCATTTATATCACCTCAATTAACGTTGTTTGTTCTTTGCATACGCCTCCTTGTCCCATCCCGCTTTTTCACAAAGCGCGTTCTCAGCATCAGTTAATCCGTAGTTATTATCAACTGCTGGTACGTTAGTAGGCGCAATTATTGTTTGTGTTGCTGAGTTATTTTGTTGGATTTTTTGAAGCAATTCAGCTTCTATTTGTTTCTTTAATGTTTCTTTGAGATTATCTTCTGTGTCAGCTTTCATTCCTTTATAAACAAATTCCAAATCTTCAATACCAAGTTCAGCAGCTTTGTTTATCACTTCCACTTCGTCAAAATCCTTGTACTTGGATTTCAGTCTTTCGAGTTCCATATCAAGCTTCATGTTTGATAGTTCCCGTCTAACATCGTCAACCTCTTGTAGCGCAGGATTAAGATTATTAAGCGGAGTGTTGGCTGTGTTCACAGGTTTTCCATCTGCAATTTGTTGTGCAATAACAGGGTTGGCTTTCAAAAAATTGTACAGTTCAAGTGCTTGCTCTGCCTCTTTTCTTTGTTGTGCAATTGTCTGCGTTTTTTTAGTGTAATCGCTTTGTCGCATATAACCCTGTTTCCACTCTTTTATATCGTCAATCTTCACTTTACCCAATCCGTCAAGTTCAATTTCGGTTATTGGGGTAGGAGTATTGACTACCGCACCCTCCTGAGTAGGATTAGGAGTAACTGGCGCTACTGGTTCTTGTGATTGTACTGGCGTACCAGTGTTCACATTCTGATTATCTGTCATTATTTACACCTCACTTGGAATCCCTTATAGGGTTGTTCCATTTATATTTAATGATTTTGTTTTGAAAAAACCATTATCTGACATGTTGCGGTTGAAGAATCGCTTAAAAGATGCAATTCAGATTTTATAAACAATTCTATTGGTTCTTGTGTTGTTAAAATTTCAAAACCATTTGAACTTGTTAACTCAGGTTTTGCTTCTACTGCGCTCATTGCTGCAACTACACCAGTACCATCATCAGTACCAGCATTATCTACAGAAACAGCATTTTCATCTGTTAAAAGTGTTATTATATCGTCAGCAGTTGTTGTCACAGCTTTATCTTCGTCTGTTGCAAGATTTATTGTAAGCTTGTCTCCATTTATGACATATGACAATTCTGCATTAGCAGCATCGGGTGCTATATACTCAACATACATTGTTTTACCGTATTCGTTTACTGTATAAACTAAATCATTATTACTGCCAGTAATATTTGTAGTAACAACATACTTTACACATTCAGGCAACAAATAATATAATTTACCAGAAACATTTTGAATTTTTATTAATTTACCTTGTAAGTCAAGTTTTGTTGCTGTATTATTGACTGTTTCAACAATCATCTTTTCGATATGTTCATATGTATTCAAAATTCAACACCTCTTTATGATGGAATTTGATTTTGTTGTTGCGCTGCTTGAATTATGCCTTGCAATAACTGCGGGTCACTAATTATTAATTGTATGACTTGATTAATCATTTCATCTGGTATAGCTTGTCCTTGCTGTGATTGTGGCACTTGTGCTTGTGTTGGTTGTTGTGGAGTTTGTTGTATTTCTTGTTCCATCATCATAGCGTCTTGTTGTGCCACTTCTTCTTCTGCTTTGTTTATTTGATTCAATTCATTAAATCTCTGTAATATCTTCTTTTTATCTGGAATATTTGTATACTGTAATACAGATTCTCTATCAACCATCGGCATACCATCTTCAGCTTGAGTTTGAGCAAGTCTTATCATATAATCAAGCATAGCACTCTTGTTTTGTGGCATTGTACTTCCAGCCACTATTACAAAATCAACATCAGCTTCTATTTCGGATGGAGAAATTTCTTTTGCTTCGATTTCGCCAACAGGATTTTCAAATCTTACATAACGATTTGTTAACCAGAATTGTCTAATCCTATTATACCACATTTGCCCTAAATCGCTAAGAGTTTGCTCCATTATCTTGACCTTCAAACGTACTCTTGCTTGTGCAGCTTCTTGTAAAGCAATGATTGCCGAAGCAGCCGAAATACTGCCTGGTTTTCTTCCTTGAGTTACATCGTGAATACCTGAAATTATTTCAATATCTCCCTTTAAAGTTTGAACCATATCTCCAACGTAATTTGGCATAGCTGGAGGTTGCAATCTCTTAACTTCCGAGCCTGGATTTTTTCTAATTATCAAACCAGGTCGATTCGTTAATTGTCCTTTACCTATTCCAGAATTTTTATCTATAAGCCAAGGCATATTTGCTGTTAATTTAGCGTTATCTATAATTTGATTCATCAAATCGTTTATATACGTTTGTGGTGAAAGAAGTTGTTCAACTTCACCTTTACCCCAAAACTCAAACGGAATATCATAACACTTCAAAATCTTGAATGGGAATTTACCATCTTCATATGGATTTTCTTTATCTTCAAGAATTATTTGTAATTCTGGAGCGCAAACTATAACTCTGCCTCTTGGATATTTACGTATTCTTTTCTTTACTTTATTGCCTTGTTCATCTTCTTCTTCGACTTCTATTGTGGCATAATCTTTCATCCAACATTCAAGTACAAGAACAACGTTATCAACTTCGGACACATTATTTGCGTGTGGAACAAGATTCTTTTGGTTTATAGTACCACCAATTAACTTATCAACCTTTTTCGGATATTTATTTTTTAGCTTATTAACATGTTGATATGTCGCATATATTACATATTCAGCGTTATCAATACTTGTAGCCATCGGGTCTGGAAAGAAGTTAAACGGATTTATTAATTGTATATCAACATTACCTAATCCTTTATCATCATTTCCATCCCAAAATACTCCAATTATAGCTGTTCCAATCTGCAATGCAAGTGTTATAGCTTGAGGAAGGACAATTTCCATTTTAGCTCTTGTCCACTCGTAATCTATAATATTTTGTATATTATCAAGCACGCTAAGTTCTGCTGGCTTCTTTGGAAGCACCATTATCTTTGGATTATTGTCTGTCATGATTGGTTTAATTGTTTCAATAGTTGAAAATATAAAGTTTGAAACTTCATCTGATTTGTATTCTGGTTTATTTATGTTTTTAAAATAGTCTGAATTATAAGCAGAAATACAATTTTTCCAAATTGCAACCTTAGCAGATTTTGCTCTGTTTGCAACATCATATTTAAGCCACATTTCATGTGATAATTTAATTTCCTGTTCTTCAGCAGCAGTTAGTTGAGTTATTTTCTTTTGCTCTTTATCATTTTTCTTAAACACAGATACGATTCACCTCCATTACATAGCGATTTCGACATCTGCGTAACCATTTTCATATTCTTCAATACCATAATCGCCATCTTCGCTTAAATTTCTTTTTATTTCATCAAAAGGTATTTCAGGAACGTAATTTTCGCCTCTACCTTCGATAAAAAGTTGTAACGCTATAGCCAAAGCCATTACTGTATCGTCATGTGAACCTTGTTGCGCATTTGTTATGCCATCATCTCCAATTACATATGTAAATAATTCACTTATAAGCGTGTCCCAATATATTCCAAGATACATTTCTCTTATGAATTCAGCTAATTTATTAATCATCAATGGTTTTGTGCGCTTATTTGTGTTCCAACCAAGTTTTTTTGTTATAACATCAGCAATTTTATCATAATTTTTTTGATAATAAACGTTCCAATATTCTTTATTTACTATTGCTTTAAGCGTTGTAAGACCATGATTATTGCTTTCAATACCTATGTAAGCGTCATTATACATTTTTGCAAGTTTTATTGCTTCATCACCAAATAAATCTGGTGCTATATGACCATACCATGAAGCACACAAATCAAGTTTTTCATCAAGAATCGCAAGACACGAATAATCTCCTGATATCAAACCTTCTGCAACGTCCCCACCCATCACATAAAAAACATCTTTTTCTGGATATTTCCAAATTGATATGTAACCATTTTTATCTTCAACAAATTTACCATCTATTATATAACCAGTAGCCACTGGCGGCTTAACTGCACTTCTATATTTATTAAGCGAATTAGTATTAAATACTGGTCTGCCAGATACTATAAATGCTTCTTCGGCTGTTGATGGATATTCTTGATGAAACAATTCAACGTCTCCGTTAAGTTTGTTGTTTATGCACCATTTTCTCCAATTCAACTGTTCATATGTAAGATTGTGTGCTTCTTTTAGATGATATTCTTCTGTTCTAACTTCATTTCCATTTGCGTCTTTCGAGACGAAATTGACCGATTCAATGAATGCTTTTTTTTCTTTTTTCGAGTTAAACGGCTTCGAATACTCTAGGTTTTCAAACCATGCCAAGAAGATTGGAAGGTAATCATTCTCCCCTTTAACTGCTTTTTGCCAGAAATCATAGAACCAATCACCAACTCCATTCGCTGTACTTTCAAGATATACTTCTGTGTTTGGTGTATCTGGAACGCATTGCAATAATCCAGTCATAAGCGTAGTAGCATTATCCCAAAATGCAACTTCCGATGCATGTAAACTATGTATTGTACTTGAACGCCCCGTATCAACATTTTTCGCTGTGGCTATCGTGATTTTTGAACGCAATCCTGGGTTTTCGTATTTTACGTTTTCATCATTAGTAGGATTCTCAAAAACTAATGCCGATTCGTTTGAATATTTTTTCATTGGTCTTAACATTGGAGGGAGTTCTTCATAATATAATTTCGACATTGCAAAAAGGTTTTGGGTTGCTTTATCTTCATGCGCTATAATCATAGCGTTTCTAAAAGGATTTGTGGCAGTTTTTTTGAATATTTTTGCTTCACAATATGTACTGATTCCGTGTTGCCGTGCTTTAAGCCAAATAACACGAATTGGTTTTCCTTTTGATACTTGATGTTCATAAATTAATTTCTCTGATTTTTCTTGCATTGCGTTCATACAAAAAGGCTCTAATTTTCCTTCTTTTGTTCGTATTTTAAGGCATTTTTCAAAATATAATTTATCATTATCATACAATTTTTGTATTACTTTTTGAACATCTAATTTTGCCATAAAACCACCTATTTATATCATAACAGTTTGTCCACATTTTGTCAATAGTTTAACCCCAATTCACAAGAAAGAGTGGTCTAATTTTGTATTATTCGTGTTTTTCTGTTACAGTTACATATCCTGCTTTTATTTTTTTACCTATTTCTTCTTCCCAACGTTCACTTATAACTATTTCTTTAATGCATCTTCCAGCATTATCAAACTCATATTCTGTTATTGTCTTAACGATTTCTTTGTTCATTATTCCACCTCATAATCAACATCTTCGAGTAACTTTAAATCATCACCCATAATCTCTTTAATTTGTTGTTCGTAATTATAAACTTCTATCTTCACATCCTGTTTTGTTCCAGGTTTAAATCCAGTTCGGTCAAGAATATCTTTTGCCGCTTGTAGCGATACAGCGTCAACTGGAGAGTCTATTAATTCGTTCATTTTATTTAACGCCTTCATCGTCAAGGCTTTTAAATTATGTTGAACCAAGTCCATTTCAACTTGCTGATACTCGTCTATTATAGTTTTTATTTGTGGATTTTTAAGCCAATTTCGTATTGTACTCACAGAGACACTAAGTATGTCACTTATCTCACTAATCTTATATTTTCCTGAGAGATACATATGTACAAATCTTTGTTGATTCGGACGCAAAAGATTGTAACTTGGAACATCAATTTCATCTTCTTGTACAGGTACTATTTCTTTAAATTCTTCAGCCATAATTATTCACCTTTTGGTTTAGTTTCATCTTCATCGGTTATAACTTCAACACCAGTTATTCCAAAGTCATTATCCAATTCATAAGAAGCCCTTGTGCCTCTTGTGTTTTGCATATAATTTTCATGGCCATCACCTAATTCTTCTTTTAGTTTTGTGTTTAAAAGGTCGGCTAAACTTGAGGCTCCAATAGTATAATCTTCTTTTTGTTCAGGTTGTTCTGGTATTTCAACACCAGCTTCAACATCAGAAGCAAATAAATATATTTTAGCTATTTCTCGTAATTGCAGCGCTATTATAACCAATGCAAATGAAATGGCTATTAATGATAAGGCTTGTATTATATTACACACTAAAAAAAGGCTATTCATTTATTGACCTCCTATATACGTTATTAACGTTATTTAAACGTAATCACTACGTTCAAACACTTAAATATATCTTTATGAATTGTAATAATATATATATAATTAATGTTTTTACTTTAGTAAAAACACGAAGTTTATACAAGATACTCTTGTATCGTTTATATACTCTATTAACGTATTAACGTTATATATATATTATTATATATATAAATTATACAATAATTATTTTTATTTGTCAAGAGGAACATATGTTCGTATTAAAATATAGGTTTTTTGTATATACGTATTACCCGATTCGGGTAGATTAGCTCTATATATCTCTGATTTGCTTTAAAAAGATACCTTTTGCTTCTGTTCGTATATGGAGAGTCCTCAAAGCGTTCTCTGTATTGAGATAGCGTTATTTTATGCGTTGTGTTGCGTACTCTGAGAGTTAGTGAAATGCGTTGTTAATATATACACACAGATTCGTTATCTAAAGTCCCATACACCATTTTGCGTCCCCAGGGGTGTAGTACTGTACGCTTCCTGTTTCGCTTCTTCAACGCTAAAATGACGAGTTGAGGCGGTAGGTAGCGAAAAAAGACGTGAGTGAGCGTGGAGGGAAAACGCTCATCAATACGTTTCGATATTCGTTTCGATATTCGCTTCTAATTGTCAACCATACGCAACATAAGCGCTAACAATCATTTCACTGTTCGAACAACAGTTCGTGTCTTATGTTATAAAATACTTTTCCCAATTCGTATTCTTAACATTTTTTCGCAACTTAATACTAAGAGCAACTTTAAACGCTAAATGTTATTTGTAACGTGTCTTACGACACATTATATTTCCTGCGGAAATAGTTTCTTGCGAAACATAAAAGATTATTATATACTTATACTTGATTTGTTATTAACGTTAAGTCTCTTGTGCTGTTGCTTCGAAGGCAACGTTGCGCCGTTGCATCACGCATTGGGCGCTAAGATAATAGTTATTGCGTACAAAATAGATAAAAAAATTTATTCACTAATTATATCACACTTCTAACTTTTAATCAACAAAAATCTATCAGAGCTACTTACGCTAAGATTAACGCTTTGACTACGCAGAAACGCTTTGAAGGCGTTAATCTAAGCGTAAGTACGCATTGAGATTTTTATTGATTAAAAGCGTAGCTGGGCGTTGGAGTGCGACTATTAGAAGTGTTATCTATAATGTGTGAAAATTTTTTTATAGAAAGGTGTGTTGGTAATGAATGAATATAGCGAAATAATTGTCTCTCAAAAAGACGAGGACATGGCTGATAGCTTCTTTGGATATGACAAGAAAGAAATCGTTTGCAAAACTCCATACGAAGTTAAAAAATGCGACGGAAGTGCGTGCAATAATTGTCCATTGAAAGGAGAGAGGTGCTAAATAAGTGCCTCTCTTTAAAAACATAATTAGTTGGCACAAACATGGTAACAACCATACATAGCCAACAGATTTTGATTAAATAAAAATAAAAATTTAGGAGGTTATTGATAATGAGTACATTAATGGTAACTGGTCATCGTCCAAACAAATTGATTGGAGGTTATGACTACAAATCAGAATTTAACATGATACTTCGCAATGAATTATACCACTGTATAAGCGAATCTAATTGCAACCATTTCATATCAGGTGGAGCGTTGGGCGTAGACCAAATGTTTGCATTAGAAGTCATTCGCTTTAAAAAAGATAATCCTGAAATGAATATTACTCTTGAAATTGCTGTGCCTTGCCGCAAACATTCATCAAAATGGTTGCCAAAATCAGTTGAGATATATGAATATATATTGAAAAATGCTGATAAAGTTACTTTAGTTACCGACGCTGAATACTCTCCAAAGTTAATGCAAATACGTAATGAGTATATGGTTAACAATGCAACTTACATACTTGCAGTTTGGGACGGTACATCAGGCGGTACTAAGAACTGTATTGATTATGCTAAGTCTAAAGCAAAATTGATACACGTAATTAATCCAAATACAATGGAGAATTACGAAATATAGAGGGGTGCAATTCCCCTCTCTAATTTGATAAGTGCGATGGTCATTGCGTGGGTTGTTCAGGTTGCGCAAATATATTTTAAGGAGGAATAGTTATGTATAAGTTTAAACGTTATGGTGGTTATGAGTGTAGTAGTAAAGGTGATAAACGTTTCTCAGCGTTTTATGCTAGATTGAAAGATGGTAGAACGATTGAAGAAGCTTATCAACTTGACGTTAAAGGTTATCGTAAGTTTGGTAATAATCCTATGCTCGGTAAGGGTAAGCCTCCGCTTAATAAGTTTGAAGGAGATGATTTGTATAAAGCTTACCTTGAATTGTGGAAAACGTGGGCTAAAGAAAATCCAGAATTAATTAAAACTTTAGCTGAATTAGCTAAACAGTTTGATAATACATTGAGTGATATGTTTGCTACAACTCCTGTTAATCAAGCTAGAGCTTTATCTGAAATATTAAATGAGAGTGCTGAATAAGCACTCTTTATAATTAAGAGGAGGTAATACAAATGACAAGTCAAATAGTATACTACAAAATTAAATGTAAATATTGCAGAGGACGCTTTGTTGGGCGTAGAGTTGTTCCTGTTGACGAACCTCTGTATGAATTTACAGCAACACTGAAAGCTTTTAACTTCACAAAGCCAAGTCAATTACAATATATATTGGCTAAAAAAATAACTGAAGTTGAAGGTATATTGCCAGTATATATTTGCGATATGCAAATCATAGACAAGCAGATTGACTACGGCACACATTATCAAATATCAATGTTCGATAAGGAGGTGTTCGCATGAAAGATTTCTTTATTGGTTTGATAAGTGGACTTTTGTTCACTCTAATAATCCTTCCATTCATGTATTATAGTTTATAGGAGGTGAAAATCAGTAGTTGCAATGATATTAGTTTGATGTTATTTGCAATAAAAAACTTTACTTTGGGCAAAATAAAAACTTTATTAAAATACGAAAGGTGGCAAATATAATGAGTAACCAAAACACAAATGTTAAAATGGCAAGTGAGGCGCAGTATGCTTTATACAATAAGCTTTGCGGAATAAAAAAATCTGTTATGAAAGAACAGAAGATAAAGGTTGTTTCCGAAAAAGCTTTTATGAAGCTAACCAGCAGACAAGCAAGTGATAAAATCAATCAGCTTCAGATATTATCGGTTGTGTTCAAAGCAACTGATAATCAGAAGCAATTGATTAAAACACTTTGTGAACGTTGCGGTGCTCCGATGCCTAAAAACGTTGAAGAAATGACATCAAGGCAAGCGTCTGAATTCATCACCAAAATCAACGCTTTTATTGCTAGTAAACCAGCACTGGCAACCGAAAAACAGGTTGAGCGTATCAACAATTACATAAAAGCTGGTTTGCTCACTGTTCAAGGTTTGAAAAAAGCTCATAACGTTGATACTCCTGAAAAACTTCAAAAGAAAGATGCTTCGGATATAATCGAAACTTTTGAAGATGCTTACCGTCAGTGGCGCGATACCCACGTAACCGACAAACAGATAGAATACATTCAGTCATTACAGGAACGATTGGGTGATGTTGTACTCTCTAATGAAGAACTGATGTTAATGACCCGTGAAACCGCTTCTCAGCTTATTGAACAGCTTGAGAAAGAATGGAAGAATCAGAAAGATATCGCTACTGCCAATGTTGGCGATTATAAAGACTTAACAGACAGGTCGAAAGAAATGGAAGCCAAGATGAAGCTAACCATTTCCGAAAGAGAGTTTGACAACAAAATCGAAATGGCTAATAAGCTGTACGTTATAATCGGACAGCAACCTGAAGGTCTTGATGCTGTTGGTTTCAACGAAGTTGATGCACTTCTTGACAATCTGGTTGCATTGGCAAGAATGTATGTCAGCGACGATGAAATCATAGAATCGCTTGGACTGCATGAAATCGCAGAAATTGCTGGTGCAAGCGCATAAATAATAGGGAGAGTCCAAACGGTGCGGAATAACGCATCGTCCAAGCTCTCCCTAAACCCATGTTGCTCAACAACTCCAAACAAGGAACGCCAAACACAATTCCAAACAAGGCATAAAATATTATGAAGGAGTGTAAAACAATGATATATCCTCAAAATACTAAAGTTGTTCCACGCCGTAAAAGTATTGGTTGTAGTTTTTATACAGACCAAAATTGGTTACGTGCACAAGAATCACAACAACCATATTTATATATAGCAAGACAATTATCTAGACCAGAAATTCGCAAAGCAACGCGATATCCAGAAGAATTAACAGAAAATGAAATAGGTTATGCATTATCATACAATAAAAACGATACAACAGGCAATTATTATCTTGAATCAGACTTTATTTTATATGTTAACAATATGACTTTTGCACAATTCATAAAAACACACAAGGAGTGATAAAATGTTATTTGCAATTGGTCAAAAAGTAAAAATAAAAAAAAATTTAAGTATACATAAAACATATTATGATATAACAAAAACAAACTATAATATAGCAACACACGAAATGCTTAAATTTAGTGGACGAATAGTAACAATAACACATTATAGTTTTGGTCAATATCATATAAAAGAAGATAAAGGAATGTTTTTTTGGATAGATGAAATGTTTGATTTAGAATTTAATAACAAAATGACATTCAAAGATTTCATTGAAATAAATCAGAATCAAAAAACATAAAAAACTTTACAATTTTGAAATTTAATTATAAAATATAATTTAAAGATACGAAGGAGGAACATTATGTTTAAAGAACTTGACGGAATTACTACACATGGTTTAATTGATTTAAAAACATCAGGAAAAGATTTGTGGGATAAAACATGGAATTCACACTATATACATTCAACACATTTCTCAACATACAAAATGATAATAGACAACATGTATGATGACAACTACAAACACGTTGATGAACGCTTAAAACAATTCATAGGCGTATATGAACTTCCAATAATATCCAAACCATACTGGGTAGATGATTTCATTGAAAAATTTATACAATTCATAACACTTGAAAATTTACTCATAAACAAAAAATTCAAACCAATCAACGACAAAACAACTTGCAATGATTTCTACGAATCAATGTCTGATTTAACAAATAAAATAAAAGAAGCTAATTATATTGAAGGTGTTTTAACACTTGGTGAAAAACGTGTAGTAAAAATAATGAAATACATACGTCAACAACTCAACAAATATGTTATAATATCAGATGAAGATTTTGAAAAAGAAGATTTTGTTCGATATTATATAAAAATGAAAGAAACAAAAAATAAATTATATATTGTGTTAACCAATTCAATAGCAAGCTTACTCGGAATGTCTTCATATGCCCCTGATGTTTCAGTATGTGTTAATGACAGAAAAAAATTGTGGACAAGCTGTATGAGCGGTAATCCAAACGGAACATTAACTGAAACTGTCATAGCAAATCTTACCGATAAAAACAGCTTGATTTGTTATGTAACAAACGGTATAGAAGCAAAAAACATAATGTATCCTGAAACAAAAAAATATAATCATCAAGCTATGATAACAAGAACACAAGTACGTATGCTTGAAGATACAAAAACAAAACAACCAATATTGCTTGTGGACAGAGCATATCCAAATCCAATGTATACAGAACAAATATACAATTTACTTGCACAATTGACAAAAGATACTAACTTCACGCTTGGCATGTATGCAAATTATAATACTCATCAAAGTGGTACAAATTACTTTGCAACTGCTCATAAAAAACTTACTCAAAACACAATACTTACCATTGGGCGAACACCAAATAAGATACTATTACCATACACATGTGATTGTCGTTCAACCAATTGTAAACAAAACAATTGTAATTTGCTAAATAACACCTCCAAATGTTATATTTGCAAATTACATAATGATTGCAAATTAAAACAAAAATGTTATAAATGTGATGCTTTCACAAGAGACGATAGTGTTGGTGGTCGTATGTATTATGATGACCAAGGTGGAAGCAGAACTCAAAACAATGGTGGCAATAGTGGAAGTAATATAACAATTGAATACCATGTATATACAGGTGTTGAAAAAAACATAAGAAAGGATGAATAATATGATATCAAAATTAAGCAATGAAGACCTTGCAATGTTTGAAGAAAATGAATTATATATGCTTACAATACTTTTGGATATACTTAAATATCATACATGGTCAGAAAATGAAATAATAATGCAGCCATATATATTAACAACACTAAAATTATTGAATTTCGAAACACAAGTAGATGATATAGGAAATATATATGCTGTGCGCGGAACAGCAGAACAATACCCATTATTAAATGCGCATATGGATATAATATATTCAATTTCCAACAAAGCAGAAGATGAAATAAAAAAGAAACTTCCCCAAAAAGAAACGGCTATTGTAACAACCAAGCAAATAAAAACAAACAAAAAGAAAAAGAAAACCTGCCCAAATTGTATATTTTTTGATGCTTGTATAGATGTAGCGATGAAAAACAACAACATAACAGATAGACAATCTTATTGGAGACTAAAAAATTCAAAAGGTTGCGAACAATGGAAAGAAGATGTTGATGGTTACAATGAATTAATAATAAAAACATATGACAAACACTATGTAGTAGAATACGAAAACGATGATGATGATGATGATGATGTATCTTGGTGGCGCAAATATTGTAGAAGATATGATGATAATTACGAATATGGAAAATATTCATACACATCATATTATGTAAAAACAAAAGAAGAAAAACTTCAACAAGACACAATATTAAACGATATCTATCAAATCGAATATAATCCCAAA
>Ga0116144_10002563_pt1 | contig 19417 bp, 17 predicted proteins | sample AD_UKC035_MetaG_FD_89746 | JGI IMG/M metagenome (GOLD analysis project Ga0116144, IMG submission 89746) | Active sludge microbial communities of municipal wastewater-treating anaerobic digesters from USA - AD_UKC035_MetaG | ecosystem: Engineered > Bioreactor > Anaerobic > Digestate | place: USA...
CCTGCCTGTGCCAAAGCGGAGCCCCTGTCGAATGCCAGGATTTTCTCGCCTGAAAGGCGTACTGCCCTGCCTGCAACACCCGGGACGAATTCGAGGGGTACCGCCGGTTTCGCGGCAACGGGCCCCGTTTCGGAAATTAACCCGGTTGTACCCGGCAGGATATCCGGTGTGCCAAAAGAAACTACCGGCTCTACATTAAGGAGTTTTACGAATACGGGCGTGCTGAGACCTTCGAAATTATGTATGTGGTATTCAATTTTCCATATCCCGTCTTTGCCTGCCGCGGGCAGGGTAAATCTACCTATGTTCTTGTTCGACGCCTCTATGACAGTTAAGCCGTCGGGAGATATGACTGAGGCAGGCCTGCCCAGGAATATCTCGAGTTTTTCCAGTCCCCGCGGTACCCTGAAGAAGGCAGGCATACCTTCACCGGAACGTCCGTAGGGTTTTTCTCCCGAATGCTCCCCGAAAGAGACAGACCAGAATCCCTCGGGGCAGTAGAGTGCGGTCTTCTGCGCAGTTGAATCGTGAAGTGTGAATGTGGTTCCAGGGGCGAAAGTCAGAAGATAGAGGCCGCTCTCGGCATCAGCCGGCATGCCGACAGACACATAGATGCTTTTCCTGCCGGTGGAAGGGAATTCCTTCGGCCTGTCTTGAAAGTATTTCCCTGATGCCATCTGCCTCTCTTCTTCAAGTCGGATTCCACTTACCTGAACACCACCTGACAGGGAAGTAACAACGGGTTTCCTTTCCGAATCCCTTGTCTTGATATAAAAATTGAGAATTGTATCCTTTCCCTTTTCATGGCTGAAAACGACCTTTGAATCCGGGACTTCCATGGGCTTTACTATCAGCGGGGTGGTTTTGCCGCTCCATCCCTTTTCCGCTATAAGCTTCAGTGCTGTCGGTATCCCTATAAAAGGATTGTGGTACTCGTAGTGTCCCAAAAAGATATTGGACCTCGGACCGCCGAATATGGAGTTGATGTAAAGGTTTGGCCAGCTCAGTACGTTTTCCGGCTTCTGGGCAAGGTCGCTTTCAAGCGAATTCTTGCTGCTGTAGTAGAGCATGTCCCGGAGGGCCTGTTCGACAACTATCCTGTCCCTTTCATTCCCCGTAGTCCAGTAGGCGATGGAATGTACGAAACCGTCGTAATTCTTGTAGGAGATAGCCCTTCTTCTTCTGTCAAACCGGTACCTCTGGTCAAGAAGCTTGAGGAATCCTTCCTTTGCAACCTCGTCGCCAGTTTCAAGGTAGTATTCTATGAGGTTGTGGCTCGCCCTGTGGTCCTTGTACTGGGAACCGTAATGGTTTTCAAAGAGCCTGATGCCGTTCTGGCTGTTCATGTCAACCGTCTCGCTTACAATCTCCCGTGCCGCCTTTACTGCTTCCTCGTCCCAGTCCATAAGCATGAGTGTTACCAGGGTCCTTATGCCCGTAGCGTGGAACTGTTTCGGGGATTCTTTTGGCCTCCATCCATTTTTCCTGAAGGACTCCTTTATAGTTTTAAGGATGTCGAGTGAGTATTCGTCGCCCGTCAACCAGTATTCGAGAAGCCAGTTACCCACGTCTCCCGCATCTATGACATAAGTAATTGTTTTATTTCCCCAGAAAAGGGGAAGCCTTCCTTCCAATCCTCTTGCACCGTTCGTGGGTACGAATCCTCCCTTTTTCTTGCCGGGAGCGTCTGCGTGTGCCACGTACCAGTCTGCCGAGAACCTGCTTAGCCTGTGTCCCCAGTTGTAATACCTGCGCTCACCGCTTCTGGCATAAAGGCGCCATGGCTCGCGCTTTACTCCGTATTCCCTCAGGCTTGATATGACCTGAAAGATAGACATTACCTTGTTGTTGCCCGATGAGTAGCTCCTGTCGGGGTAACATCCCCAGGCCATGTACCCGTTCATGGGGAATGCGTACAGAGGTATTATAAACCTGTCCCACAGGTCGGAAAGAAGGGCTTCCTCCCTGGGGAACCTGGCGGTATCCTTGTGGTGCATGGGATATCCCATGGCCTCTGTTGAACACATCCTTTTTGGCTCTGCCATGGCGAGGGGCGGCCTGGATGCCGCGGCGGCGGGTTTGTCAACCTTCTCCCTTGAGTATCCGCCTGTCGACGGCATGAACCATATGTCGTGGGTGCGGGCGGCTCCCTGCGCATTGCTCTTGACTGCTTCGAGGTCCCTGTCCGAGGGTTTTTTGAGCATTACGTCGGCCCATTCCTGTAGGTACTCCCTGACAACCGTCTTTGCCCTGAAATCAAGCTCTCTTCCAGACCTGCCGGACCACATTACAGCCCTTGCTCCTCCCTGCCCGAATGATAATTCCTTCGGAAACCTCTCTGCGAGCCATGGCATTACCAGGGTTATCCCGTAATCTCCGTAATCTCCGTAAGCCCAATCGCCTGCAATCCGGACATCTTCAGCCGTTACGTCCCTGCCCCCCGAAGACGCTCCTATAACGGCCCTGTAGTCCCTTTGAGCGAAATGGGGATAGGAATCCTGTAGAATGTACATCTCGCGGCCCATGGCCGATATCTTTTTCACCGTCTCCCGTGCGCCCGGTTCCGAAACGGGGAAGTAAACGTCCGACGGTGCGCCCGGTGTTTTAAACTCCAGCCCGTAGTCCCTTATCCATACATTATTGGTATCCTCGGTAAAGACTATGGAATGTGTAATGCGCATGTAAGCCGTGCCAGCGGCCATGTAAATCCACGTCTCGGCCCTTGCAATCCTTTCTCCTCTGTCTGTCACGTACCACCCCGAACGCTTGAGAACAAGCCTCCCGGGACCTTCCTTGAGTATGACATTCTCTATGGCAGAATCTTTTCCCCTGACAAATGCCTTCCTGCCGCTGTTGTCTACCAGGTATGTTCCGCCGCCTGAATTATCAAGCACCTGCCTTCTCGTATTTCCCGAGATTACCCACGCCCTGTCCGGAAGAAGCATGTCGGGCTCGAACTGGTATATTGCCGCTCCCGTGTCTACGCTCAAGCCTCCGTCAGGCCGTTTCTCGACTTTCAGGGGAGCAGGATGGGTTGCCCTTTTGATTCCCTGGCCGTATTCCGCGCGGTAGCTTGATCCGGGAGATGCTGTGAATCCTGCAAGGACCCAGCGCAGGCTTCCGTCCTTCCACGTAGCCGCAACGTCAACCTGGCATGGTACCTCTCGTTCGCCAGACATTATCCGTATGGATGAGGGATCGATGAGCTCTCCCCGCCCGAAGGGAAGACTGGCCACGATAGGCCATGGACCATCGAATCCGGATGAATCATTTACCTGAAGCGGGAATTCTCCCGCAGATGCGGATTTATAAAGAAAGATACATAACATTAAAATGAAAAACCTGTACATCTTCATTTTTATTCCTCCTGTCGGTCCGTGTCAGGCCATCATACGTGTTGCTCATGTCCGTGAATTCAACTGTTTTAACCTTGAATTCTAACTTGCTGTCTACATTTTGCACGGGTATCTCTTGCGTGTCAAAGAAGAATCCGCAAAACACTCTGTTCGCAGATACAAGTAAGATTGCTGATTTTCTCAACAGGCTTCTTGACGCTTTGCCATGTGTTTTTTTAAGCAGTAAAATGTCCGAAGCGGTATCCATTAAAACGGAAACAACCGGCTTTCTCTTCGGCCTCGCTTCCGGGCGGTCTTGCTCCGATTGCATTGCATAGATATAAAGCTGTTGCTTCTATGACTTTGCTCATGATTTCTTTTTCTGTGATTTTATGATTATTGCCAGAGTATCTCCCTTATCCGAATAGGGATGCATTTCCGCCAGGTCGGCGTCGCAAAATCTCCTGTGGTGGCCGTAAACGTACAGGTACCCGTCAACAGGCGCTTTTATCTCTTTTGTTTTGAGAGTCCTGTCGCTGAAAAGTGTTCCAAGAATATCTCCTTTCTTCACATAATCGCCAACTGACAATCCGGATTCGGCAAAAAGTCCCTCGTTTGGCGCTTTAACAGGCACCTGTTTTGTTTTGCTTTCTAAAACCATGACGGTTTCTTCCATTCCTTCAGGTTTTCCGCGGAACATCCCGATATGCTTGGAGCAATTGCTGAGCATCCTGACACCTCGCACGACTTCTTTTTCGTACAGCACGTACTGTCCGGAAAATTCCATGTCAAGCCCAATGCGTCCGGTCGCCCTGAAAAGCATTCCGAGCGTGCATGGGAAACCGGGTATTTTACCTGTTGCAGTCTCGGTACCAGGCCTGACGGAAATAGCAGGCAGGGCAGCCGCCTTTGATATGCTCATGATATCTTTTCTTTCGTCTGAAAGCGCCGCCGTAACGGTGAAACGGCTCCAGCAGTGCATGTCTATAAGATGGGTCGCCTGCTTGACAATTTTATTGTATAGAACATGCGTTACCTGGGAAGGTTCATTGCCATCAGGGTCTCCGGGCCAGGTGCAGTTTATATTGTCATGCAGGTCGAAACGAAGTATCTTTTTCTCTGCATCCCAGATTTCCCTTCCCTTGGGATGGGCAAGTGTCGACACGATATGAGGCCTTCGGTTCCATAGCGCGAGGGGATTTGCGAAGGGAATCATTATCATTCGCCCTTTAACTATATTTTTCTCCGCAATTGGACAGAACCTTCTTATCACTTCGCTTCCGTGCACTTCGTTTCCGTGTAAAGCAGCTGTTATAAGAAGTATCGGCCCTTCTTTTCCCGAATCTATCTCCCAGTAAGCTATCTTGAATTCGGGCCTGCCTTTAATTTTTACGGGCAAATATTTCGTTTTCGCTTTTGCCATTTGTTCATCCTCCTGTGTTAGATGAATTAGATGAAATTTATTATTTCTTCTTAGAAGATTGTACAATTATTGCCAGTGTGTCTCCCTTGTCGGCATATGGATGAGTATCAGCCAGGTCCACGTCGCAGAATCTCCTGTTATGTCCGTAAGCATATAGATACCCGTTCATGGGCGCTTTGATTTTGACAGTCTTTAGCGTCCTGTCGCTGAATAGAATCCCGAGAAGACTTCCCTTTTTCACATAATCGCCATTGGAAAGACCGTTTTCCACAAACAATCCGTTTTCAGGCGCCGTAACGGTAACTTCCTTTGCGTTTTTATCTTTGAATATCACGGTTTCTTCAAGTCCCTCGGGTTTCCCCTTGAACATCCCGAGATATTTCGAACAGTTACTGAGCATTCTTACACCTCTCTCCACCTCTTTTTCAACAATAATGTATTGTCCTGAAAATTCCATGTCGAATCCAATCCGTCCCGTTGATTCAAAAAGCATGCCGATTGTGCAGGGAGGCTTAGGAATCCCCGGTTTTTCAGGCTTCAGCTTGCTCACATATATCGCAGGAAGCGCGGCTGCCCTTACAAAATCTATTATTTTTTCATCATCGCTGCAAAGACCGGCAGTAATAACGAAACGCTGCCAGCAGTGCATGTCTATCAGGTGGGTTGCCTGCTTGACAAGTTTTTCGTATAAAACGTGGGTTATCTGCTCTGCCTCATTGCCTTTCGGATTACCGGGCCACGTGCAGTTGATATTGTCCCTTAAATCAAAACGCATTATCTTTTTTTCTGCGTCCCATATTTCCTTGCCCTTGCCGTGAGCGAGGGTTGAAATGATATGCGGCCTCCTGTTCCATAGAGCAAGAGGATTGGCAAACGGAACGAGAATCATCCGTCCCTTCACGAGTTTCTTTTCGGCTATGGGGCAGAACCTTCTCATTACCTCGCTTCCCTGGACCTCGTTTCCGTGAAAAGCAGCGGTAATAAGGAGAACCGGCCCCTTTTTACCTGAATCGATATCCCAGTAGGCCATCTTGAATTTCGGGTAGTTTTTTATACTGAACGGCAGATACTTTGTTTTTGCTTTTGGCATCAATTGCCTCCTTTTTATTTTTCAGTGAATTTATTCGTATACCGGATACTCCAGTTTGATAATATCTTTTATCTTCCTGTCCTGTTCGAGAAATATCATTATCCCGGCAGGCACTATCCATGCCATAATAGTGTGTACGGGATGGGAATAAAGGATTTCATAAACACGGGCAGTTCCAGGGTTTTGCAGATACGCGCTTCTTAAAAAGAAAAACTGCAATCCTGCAGCAACGGCAGCGGATGAAATTACAATAGAACGGCTGAGCTTCAATGCAAGGGTAACAAGCAATGCAGGGATTACAAGCAAAGAAAGCCCTAATGCAATACCCCATGCAGGCAGAATAGTCCCTGCAACTGTCCTTTCTTCAGGGGAAACAGACAGCCATATGAGAACGGCAGGAATATAGTAACCGCAAAGGCAGATAGCCATGTGAAGGTAATTCGGCACGCCTGTGCGTTCTATCTTTCCCAGCAGGATTTTCTGCCTTTTTGTTCCTTTTTCCTGGACAATGACCTGTTTGAACTCTTTTTCAGGTATGAATTCCCCGCTTACAATATCTTCAATCAAGTATGCACTGCCTTCTTCTCCCGTGTCAAGATGGGATTTGGTCCTTGCAGGCAGTGTCTGCTTGAGGTACATTCTGAAAAAGACAAGCAATATTGCCTCGACAAACGCCAATATAAGAAGAACGGGAAGAATTGAATGGTTTTCCACTTTACCTGCAAAAACCATTATTGCAGCAAGAATTACAAAGCTGGTAAAAACAGAAAAAACTATAAGGGACATTAAATCAGGCAGATGGCAATACTGTCTGATCTGCATCCCTGAAAAACCTTCACCTGATAGCAGTTCGGAAGCCTTTGAAAAGTTATCCGCCCTCAGCAGCCCCTTTCTTTTTTTCCCTGTTTTATCAATAGCCCGGTATGAAAAAATAGCCATCTATTTAATTACTTATTTGTTTTAAGAATATCCCTTATTTCAGACAGAAGCAATTCTTCCTTGGACGGCTCTGGCGGCGCAGAAACCGCTTCTTCTTTCTTTTTAAAAGAATTCATGGCCTTTATTACCATGAAGATTGCAAAAGCAATGATAATAAAATCAACCAGCGACTGTATGAATTTCCCGTATGCGATTACCACGGCAGGAGTTTCGAGAGCAGCCTGTTTTATTGTAATCCCAAGGTCAGAAAAGTTTTTTCCCCCGAGCAAAGCTCCGACGGGAGGCATTATAATATCGCCAACAAATGAAGAAACGATTTTTCCGAAAGCGCCGCCTATAATAATGCCTACAGCCATATCCATTACATTTCCCTTAACTGCAAATTCCTTGAACTCTTTCATCATTCCCATGTTTTCTCTCCTTTACCCGTAAATATCCGGCCCTGACGGATATTTACAGAGCAATCGAGAATAGAAAATCGAGATTTGATTGATGTTTATTCTTGATTGCGGTCTATTCTCTACTTTCGATTCTCAAGCATTTTTAACTTCCTTTACCTTTTGTACCGTTTACCCCGCTTGCCCCGGGTTTGTCCGGGAAACTCTACCCTGATATTCCTTCAACGTGAGGGGTTTTTGATTTAGTGACTGATTTTTTCCTGAAACATTGACCCGCTTCTTTTTCCCCCTGAAAAAAACATTCTGCCTGTTATTTAATCCGCGCATTTTATATCCGGACAGGTTTCTCTTTTTCAGCCGATTGATAAATACTTTCAATTATCTGCATCACCGTAACTACTTCTTCTTTCATTGTAACCGGCTGGGTATTATTCCTTATGCAATCTATAAAATGTTTCATCTCTTCCCCAAAAGGGTTTGAATGTGGCAGTAAAGGGAATCTGTTAGATAGGACACCTTCAGTTTCGCTGTATATTGCCAGGGATTCTTTTTTATTCTCTCCCGGGTCTGATATATGTACTCCTGCTTTTGTCCCGAAAAGGTCGATGTTAAACCCGTTTTCAATGTTTCCCGCCCAGCAGGCTTCGGCAAACAATGTTTGTCCGCCCGCAAACCTTGCAAACCCGCAGGCAAGTTCTTCGACATCCATTTTCCCAATGTATTCGTTTCCTTTACGGGTGGAATGAGGCGGCCATCCCCCGTCTGTTGCCCTGTCAGTGAATTTCATGCAAGTTGCTCCTGAGACCGATTCCAGACTGGAAAGCCCTGAAAGGTAAACTGCAAGGTCTATTGCATGCACCCCTATATCCATGAGCGCCCCTCCGCCGGCAAGCTTCCTGTTTGTGAACCACGAGCCTGGATTGGGAATACCTCTCCTTCTCGTCCAGCTTGCTTTGATGTAATATATTTCCCCAAGGAGGCCGGCATTTACAATGCTTTTCACTGCCTTTGCTTCTTCTGAGAATCTCTTGTGCATAGCCCCCATGAATTTCCTGCCCGTCCTGCGGGAAGCTGCAAAAACCTCGTTCACCTCTTTTATGCTCACGCAAAGAGGTTTCTCGCAGAGAACGTGTTTTCCGGCTTCCATTGCCTTTATTGACTGGACAGCGTGGAATACGCTGGGAGTGCATATGCTTACCATGTCTATGTCTTCCTCAAGCATTTCCTCCCAGTTTTTGAAAGTTTTCGGTATCCCGAATTTTTCGGAAACAAATTTCCTTTTTTCTTCGTTCACGTCTGCAATGGCCGCCAGTTCAACTCCTTCAATTTTCTTATAGCAGGGAATATGCGCATATTGCGCTATCCCGCCGGCTCCTATGATTCCTGCCTTGAGTTTCACATTGATTGTCCTTTTCGTTTACGGGCAGATGCAGTCCCAGGCCTGCGTCCTCATTTAAAGGCGCAGACGAAGGACCGTCCTCCGCAAAAAACTTTCTTTTGTCACCATTGGATGTCTCTGTTTATCCTGGAAGGGCTCAGGGTCTCATTTTGAGTTACTGAACAAAAACCTTTCAGGATGACAAGACTGCATGCAGCCTTCAGCCCGCAAATATTGTGATTAAAAATCTATTCCCTTCCTTGCCCGTATCTCGGGAAATGGATGCTTGACCTTCTTGAGTTCTGTAATGATGTCGGCGGCCGCGGAAAGTTTCTCAGTCAGATACCTTCCGCTCAGAATAATCTCGCTGTTCCTGTTTCTTCCTTCAATCAAATCCAGAATCTGTTTTTCAGCTACCAGTTTATCCCTGACCGCTATAAGGATTTCGTCGAGGATTACAACATCATAGTTGTTCCTGGATATGATGGCGAGAGTTTTTTCCCAGATGCGCCTGAAATCTTCCTGCAGTTTTCTGATTTCATCTCCCGTAATATATTCCGAGTCGTAGTAATAGGAAGCAAATGAATAAAAATGAATATTTTTCATCTCCCTAAGGACTTTGATTTCACATGAAAAGGGTTTCTTGAAAAACTGGAAAAATCCCGTTTTCAGGTTTGCCCCTGCCGCCCTTACCGCCAGCCCTATGACAGTACAGCTTTTACCCTTTCCGTCGCCAGTGTAAACCTGTACAAGGCCCCTGTTTAGCTTATATTCTTCCGCAGCGGGCTGTTTCCCCTTTTCAATAACGTTTTTTTTATCATGCCGGAAAGGTTTTTCGTCGGGTGGTTTTCTTTCTAAATTTCTTTTCCCGGGCCATTTAGGCTTCCCCTGTTTTCTAAAAACTTTTTTTTCTTTGTCCACTTTACCTCTTATTAGTCCCTGTAAAAAACAGGCTTGCCTGTCTCAGCTGATTTGTATATCCCGTTTATTATGCGTGTTACAGCCATTATTTCTTCCTTCATCGTTCCGGTTTCCCTGTTGTTCCTCACGCAATCAATGAAGTGGTTCACTTCTTCCTGGAACATTTCGGATTTTGGAACCTCAGGAAGAAGATCTGAAATAATTCCACATGTCTCGCCGTAAATCCTCACGGCATTTTTTGTTTCAGACGGGTCGGGAACCTGAAATCCTGCTTTTGTGCCCAGTATGACTGCCGATGAACTCGCCGCGCAGTTGCCCGCCCATCCGGCTTCTATGAAAAGAACCGCCCCGTTGCCAAACTTTACAAATCCCGATGCAAGCTCCTCTACGTTCATCTTTCCAATAAAATTGTCTCCCTGTCTTGTCTCGTAAGGAGGCCATCCTCCGTCGGTTGCACTGTCTGTAAACTTGCTGAAAGTGGAGCCCGTCACCATTTGGGGACTCAAGGCCCGCGTGATATATACCAGAAAGTCAATTGCGTGGACTCCTATGTCCATCATGGGGCCTCCGCCGGCGAGTTTCTTGTTTGTAAACCATGTCCCGAGACCCGGTATCCCTCTTCTTCTGAGATAGCTTGCCTTCATGTAATAAATATCTCCAAAATACCCGTTTTCTACGAGGGTTTTCAATATTTTAGCCTCGCCGGAAAACCTTCTCGGCATTGCTCCCATGAATTTCATGCCCGTTCTTTTTGCCGTATCGAAAACTTCATCAACTTCCTCTTCCGAAAGGCACAGGGGTTTTTCGCAAAGGACGTGTTTACCCGCTTTCATTGCTTTTATCGACTGAGACGCATGGAAAGCGTTGGGAGAACAGATACTGACAATATCGATGTCTTCTTTCAGCATATCCTCGCATTTTTTGAATGTCCGGGGTATGCCGAATTTCTCCGCCGCCGCCTTCATTTTTATTTCGTTTATGTCGGCGATAGCTGCTACTTCGACTCCTTCCGCTTTCTTAAAACTCGGGATATGAGCGTACTGTGCTATTCCTCCGGCCCCTATTATTCCTGCCTTCAATTTCTTCATTTGTACTCCCGTGATGTTTTAACATGTATTTATTTTACAATCCCAGGAATTAATATTAAACTAAATAGGCAAAAAGTCAAATAAATGAAAACAGGAGCGCATCTTCTTATCGGCAAGGGACTTGTTTCAACTCTGGATGCAGCGGTTTCTCTGCACTGCGACTGCATACAGCTTTTTCTTCACAACCCGAGAGGATGGCAAAGGAAACCAAGGCATGACAGCGAGCTTGATTCTTTCAGGGAAGCAGCGGCGGAGAAAAAAATATCTCCCGTTGCAATACACATGCCCTACCTGGTGAATCTCGCTACCGACGACAGGGATGTGCGGATTAAATCTTTAAGGGTGCTTGAAATTGAACTGTCGGACTCCGAGAAGATGGGCGCTTCTTATTACGTCATACATCCGGGCAGTCACAGGGGAATGGGGATAAAGAAAGGAATTGAAAACGTCGCTTCCGGCCTTAAATCCTTTAACGGTGGGCAAGTAAGAATTCTCCTTGAAAATACGGCAGGACAGGGAGACAGCGTTGGCAGCAGGTGGGACGAGCTGGGTTCTATTATCGATAAACTTCACGGCAAGGCAGGGGTCTGTTTTGATACCGCTCACGCTTTTGAATCGGGGTATGATATAAGAAACCCTGATTTTCTCGATGCAATGAAGAGGGAAATTGAAAAAAGTTTAGGTTTAAGGTATATTCTACTTATTCACGCAAACGATTCTCTGACGCTGAAAGGCTCCAATGTCGACAGGCACCAGCATATAGGCAGAGGACGTATCGGGTTAAATGGTTTTGAAAACCTTGTCATGGACGACTGGTTCGGAAGCCTTCCTTATATAATAGAAACGCCAAAGGGAAGTGCATGCGATGACAAAAATAATCTAAAAATATTGAGAAAACTGGGAGAGAAGTATGGAAAGATACAGGTTCAGGGAGATAGAGGAAAAGTGGCAGGCCGAATGGGAAAAATCGGGAGTAAACAAGGCAAAGTTTCTCAAGGACAATAAAAAGTTCTACGTGCTTGAGATGTTTCCCTACACGTCCGCCCAGATACACATGGGACATGTGAGGAACTACACTATAGGGGATGTCATAGCAAGGTTTTTGAAGATGAAAGGGTTTAACATTCTGCATCCCATAGGATACGACGCCTTTGGCATGCCGGCTGAAAACGCCGCTATAAAGCAGAAGATACACCCGAGAGACTGGACATACAGGAATGTCGAGACAATTACAAGGCAGCTCAAAAAACTGGGGATATCATACTGCTGGGAGAGACAGGTCATAACGTGCGCTCCGGAGTATTACAGGTGGAACCAGTATTTTTTCCTCCAGTTCTATAAGAAAGGACTTGTTTACAAGAAATTATCCCCTGCAAACTGGTGTTCTTCATGCAAGACGGTTCTTGCCAACGAACAGGTTGTGAACGGCGGGTGCTGGCGGTGCAATTCCCCCGTGGAACAGAAAGAGCTCTCCCAGTGGTTCATAAAGATAACCGGATACGCCGAGAGGCTTCTTGATTTCTCCGGCATAAAAAACTGGCCTGAGCGCGTAATACTCATGCAGAAAAACTGGATAGGCAGGAGCGAAGGGGCAGAGATAGTATTTGATATGCCGTCCCTGAAAAAAGAATTAAAGGTTTATACAACGCGTGCGGATACGCTTTTTGGAGCCACATACATGGTTATTTCACCCCGCCATCCTATCGTGAAAGACATCCTTTCCGTAAGCCCTGTCAGAGCCCAAGTCGAAGCTTTCCTTGAGAAGTTCAGGAACCAGAACATCACGGTGGAAGCAACGGCAAAAATGGAAAAGGAAGGCGTGGATACCGGGATAACGGCTGTCAATCCCATCAACAACGAGAAGATACCCGTCTGGATAGGCAACTACGTTCTCATGGAATACGGCACAGGCGCCATAATGGCTGTTCCCGCCCATGACCAGAGGGATTTTGAATTTGCCCGCAAGTACGGTCTTCCCATCCGCTTTGTCATAAAAAATCCCGGGTGGGAATCCGTGCCGGACAGTCATGACGAAGCTTACGAGGGTGAAGGAAGCATGATAAACTCTCTGGAATTCAACGGGCTTTCCAACAGGGAATGCAATGAGAAGATTACCGCAAGCCTTGCGGACAGGGGTCTTGGCAGGAAAACCGTCAACTACAGCCTTCGCGACTGGTGCATATCCAGGCAGAGGTACTGGGGAACCCCCATTCCTATAATATACTGCGGGAAATGCGGCATGGTTCCCGTTCCCGAGGACCAGCTTCCCGTGGCGCTTCCCGGCAACGTTGAATTTACCGGCACGGGAGAATCTCCTCTTAAAAGAGTAAAAGAATTCCTCCACTGCAAGTGTCCCGTATGCGGTGGAGACGCCGAGCGTGAAACTGATACCATGGACACCTTCATGGATTCCTCGTGGTATTTCCTCAGGTACGCGTCCAAAATTACCGGAGACAGTCCTTTTGACAGGCAGGAGGTTGATTACTGGATGCCCGTGGACCAGTATATAGGCGGCATAGAGCATGCCATTCTGCACCTGCTTTACAGCAGGTTTTTTGTCAAAGCGCTTCAGGACATGGGGTTGGTATCTTTCTCGGAGCCCTTCAAGAACCTTCTCTGCCAGGGCATGGTCATAAAGGATGGAGCCAAGATGTCAAAGTCCAAGGGCAATGTCGTGGACCCCGAAGAAGTCATAAAAAACTACGGCGTTGATACATTAAGACTCTTCATACTTTTCGCCGCGCCTCCCGAGCTTGACCTCGAATGGGCCGAAACCGGGATAGAAGGTACCTGGCGGTTTATCAACCGGGTGTGGAACTTCAACGAGAGAATACTCCAATATAAGGATTCCGGAAACTCCGAAGACGACGGCCGCCTGGCAAAAATTATCAACAGGACGGTAAAGGGAGTTACGGAAGACATAGAGCGGGAGTTTCAGTTTAATACCGCGATTGCCAAAATGATGGAGTTTATCAACGAGTTAAGCAGGATACTGGATGCGGGAAGGGTTTCAAGAGAAAAGCTGGTTGCCGCATGGCAGGATTTCATCAAAATACTTATGCCCTTCACCCCGCACCTTGCGGAAGAACTGTGGAGAAAGCATTCTAAAAAGAATTCGCTTGTAAGTGAATCGTGGCCCGGGTGGAACCAAGAGCTTATTCTTGACAGGGAAGCCTTGATAGTCGTCCAGATAAACGGGAAAGTCAGGGGCAAGATAATCATTGCCCACGGAGCTTCCGAAGGCGAGGTTATGAACGCCGCGATAAAAGACAGCGGTATTTCAAAATGGCTTGAAGGCAAGACCATAACCAAGCAGGTCTACATACAGGACAGGATTCTCAACCTCGTGGTCAAGTGAGGTGTTGCAGTGAAAATACAGCCTAAGCAAAAATAATCCTTTTTGCATTTAAGAGTTGTTGTATCGGTCTGATTTATCCTGGCAACGACACCGCTGCAAAAACCTTCTATAAAGCACTCCCTCTTTTGTTATCCTGAGATGTGTTTACTCAGGGTCTTGTTGTTTGATCCTCTCTCTTTTGTCACCCTGAGATGTCTGTGCTCAGGGTCTTGTTTTGAGATCCTGAATATTTTAAGAAGCAAAAAGACGGTCTTTTCCTTCAAGGATATCCTTTTATCTTCGGGAGAAGAAAAACCTTCCCTGTTGAATCGGAGACTTTATCATTATACCAAAAACGGCATGCTTTACCAGATAAGAAGAGGAATGTTTGTAAGCTTTGAAAAGGGTACCACTATAAGCCAGCAAAAAGGGCCCAATAAATATTCGTACTGCATTATACTTTGTCATCAGGCAGAGCATAATACACCAACCTTGGGCACCCATAGTGCACCAATTAAGATAAACAACATATGTAAATGTTTGTTTAACATAAGGAAATAAATTCTTTGAGGGATACTATCCTGATATCCCTGAATTTCTTCAGTTCAAGAAGGTGTCTATCCCCACTTATAATAAAATCTGCTTTTCCTGTGAGTGCGAGAGAAAGTAATTTTGAAAATAATTGCCGGAATGAAAATGTTTATATCAATTACAATTTTCAGCCTGTCTGGTATTATTTTCTCCTCGCCTGGAAAATTGCATCATCTATGTCTTTTTCGGTTAATCCCATGGACTCAATATTTTCCCTTATGCAGGATAAAGATACGCGGGGTTTAATTTCTACCGGCCTTAAAATAATCCTGTCTTTTTCCTCCTGCACGTCAAAATATTCTACCTTGCCGAATTTATCCACCACTTTTCTGGGCAGTGTAATCTTGTTCTTGTAAGTCAGCTTGCAGAGCATTTATATCATCTCCGGAATAATTATGCCTTTAATTAATAATTCTGTTAAGTAATGGGACAATGCAGTAATTATATTATTACCAACTTGACTAAATTACTAAACTTTTTATCACTTGAAATGTTTTTTTTCGGATTTATTCAGGAGGGTGACTACCGGTCCCCGTCCTTCAGTGATAAGCCCTATCTTCTTTTTGTTTAAATCGAGAACGACTATTAAATCGGCAAGCTGATAAATTACCTGGTCGCCGGGAATAACAGAGGCATTTCTTGAATACCAGAAGAGAAAGGGCGCTTCAAGTGCAATTTGAAATTTTTCACCTGTTTTCATATTAGTAGCAGATAGACCTTCCGCCGGCCAGAAACCCGTGGATATACTGTCCCAGTTCTTTTCAGCAGTCAATCTTAAATCAGTAGTGGCCATGAAATTTACCGGGTCAGGTAATGGTTCTCCCCTTTCAATTGTTTTCTGCTCATACGACGTGAGAGCTGCATGAGTGGAGAAATTTCTGATTAGAAGCATTTTTCTTCCTGGTACAAAAGTGTAGCCCCACAAGTCCCATGTTCCGGATTCTTCTCCCGGGCGGACATATAAGTATTCTATTTTGTCCTGTTCTCCGATTTCCATGATTTTCACAGGTGATGAGCCGTCAGTCCTTATTTTATATACATTGTCATCTTTTAGTGAGATAAAATACACCCATGCTTTCATACTGGCAAAGGAAGCCGGATTGTCAATTTTCACTTTGGTAACGAGGCTTATCTGGCTGGCAGACATGTAAAAGGGAACAAGCAGGCAATACGATATTGCCTGGATAACAAGGGAGGCAATGAGGGATTTTGTTTTTCTTCGGTCCATCTTCCCCATGGTCCAGAAGCAGAAAGGCCATTCAAGAAAAACGGTAACAATAAGAAATAATACATAGATTGCAATGAGCAATGCCGGTATATGGTAAAAGAGAATTGCTTGCGGTATATGAAGTATCGTGAAATTTTTCAGCCAGTCTATCAAGAATATACCGGCTATCATAGAAAAATAATTGGCAGCAATCATTATGGATATGCTGTATTTAAGTCTTGCCTTGAATATGCGGGATAAAAGATAACCCTCAAGTACTCCAATGAAAAGATTGCCTATTAATAGATGAAAACCTACTGCCCACATGAAAGCTGTTCCTGCATTTGCATAAGCAAGTGCGGGAGAGAAGAAAATAAAGGGTATAGAATAAATCAATATTCTGACTTTTTTCATTTTATTATATCCCATACAGATTTTACCACTTGCTTTTTTCCACGGTCAACCGTTGTTTAACCGGTCAAGAATCTGATTTACCAGCTTTAAATTCCGAGAATCCAAATGTTTTCAGATATCACCCGGGTTTAATTCACGGGAACTATGTCGCTGACAACCATTTTGTGGTCAGAAATACTGCTTTTGACAGCAAACGACTGCAATGTCCTGAAATTCATGGAAACCCATATCTGGTCAATTCTCAATAACGGGATGTCGTTGAGGATGGTGTTACCAACCCCAACGTATAGGACAACAAATAATAACCATGCTCCCAAACATGGGATAATGTAGTTGATATATTTCTTATGGTTCCGATACATGACAGGGATAAATGGCAATAGGAGAAGTGTCCATATCCATGCTGGAACAATGGTAAGTGCGGTAAACGCATCAGGACGGAATAAATAGAGGGAAGTAAGGATTACCGTGAATGCCGTATATGTTGACAAAACGTATTTTATCATATAATTTTGTCACTTCGTGTATCTATTTTTGGTATAATTCAAGCTTTTCAGTATGCTTCTGCCATACAGCCGGCCATTTTTCTGAAGGAATCCATTCTGTTTCCCCGTTTGCAAAGCAGGCATTGCGCCCGTTTTTATGGTTCCCTTCTCTGTCAAATACAGCCAGGCATCCGTCATATTCTTTAGTCATACCCGGGATATATTCATAACAGGTATTGAAATTTTTGGAAATCTCTTCTTCATTGACAATCTTACCAGGACAAATGAAAGTTCTTTGGGATGTAACATATTTAGGATAAAGTTCTGCTAAATCTCCCGGGAAGTTACCTTCGTAGTCTTGCGCATAAGTAATAATGGCTGAGCCCATGGTTTTAATAATGTTCCATGCAGACCATTTTTCTTACTCCTTCTCTTGCCTTTATCCAGGATGGAAGAAGCATAACGGAGATAGCAAGAGCTATTAAAGGGCCGATGAAGATAGTTATGAAATGAAAATATGCGGGAGTGAGTCTCCCCTTTTTACATTTATGCAAGTTGAATATTCTGTATATTCCTTTGCATGTCACTTAAATTCACCTCTACCTGAAAAAATCTGTTCTGCTGATTAAAAACTTTAAAATACTCTAAATACCAGATATCCGTAGTTATCCGTAACAGAAACTTCCAGCCCGCCGTTTTCAGGAACGGTATTTTCTGCATGAAGAATAAGGGAAGGCGTTTTTTCAATCACTTCGAATTTCTTTCCTGCAAGTTCTGCAGGAAGCTTTATGATATCTCTTTGAACTGATTTATGATAGTCGGCATAAACTATTGTATCATTTTCCTGTTTGTGCCAGTAAAAACAGGTTGCGTTGCCGGAAAGGCGGGGGTTGAAATATTGGCGGTAACCCACGAAATAGAAATCCGTTCCCTTTGAAACGTTGCCCATTTTTGAATCCGCAGTAGCCGGATAAGTTTTGCATGTATATGGAATCTGCAAAAACCTGCTTGTATTTTTCACCCTTTCTGAAGGAACGCTCATGCCGTGTGTCAATGAATAGCCGAGTGCAAAACCCACTTCTCTCGCTGTCTTTTCCCCTTCTTTCTTCCCGAGAAATTGTATGAATCTGTCGGGAGGATTCTGCGGGTCCGCTATATTCTTGTCTTCGACTGAAAAATTAAGAGACGAAGACAGTCTTCTGGAAGAGTCCTGGACGCCTGCGAAATCCTGAACCCTGCTGAAGTCATAATTAACATCATTCAGAGTGAAAGGAAGAGTCTTGGGAATGTAATATTCGTGCGTCTGGTAACCGCCATCATTCCTGGTCAGCTGGGCCGTCATAACACCCAGGAAAAGTTGAATGCTGAAATCCTGCAACGCTTTGGCTCTCTGGTAGACCACGCACGCCCCGTTGGGAAAAAACCTGTATATGGTGTTGTCGCTCAAAACGGCGTCGAGGTGCTTCGCTACAAAATTTCGTTCCTGCCCGGGATGGCTTATGATGTCGGCAAGGACGGCCCCGGGATTGACAATATCGTACTCCTCTACTATGTCAAACCACTCGCATGAAGCTGCTTCTCCTTCCTTCAACGGAATTTTGCCGTTCAATAGATACTCGAGTTTGTTTATCCTGCAGGCAGGCCACAATTGCGTGAAATACGGTACGCCGCCGGGTTTCGCGCCATAACTTATTTTTACGTCGGGAAAGGTAATAACAGCGTTGAGGGCAATGCTTTTGAGAGTAGAACCTTTTAACCTGTTATCGAACTTCCAGATATCCCCTGTGGAAGTATTCTTACCGAGAAAGAGAAGTTTGTCCTCGCTAACTATTCTCACGAGATAGAACTTCTTGCCGTTAATATCCTCCCACTCACTGCCAAGGTCTTTCACTGTTCTGCCGTGGTCGGGGCAGGTAATATCAATAGCGCCGGACAGTCCGTGATTACCTCCTATGGCTCCGGTTTTATTGATTAACCAGGCGCCGGCGGCATCGTCACCCATGCGATGGACATAGCGCTCAGTTTTGAGTGAATCGATATCCATGGAAGCCGTTCTGGACAGGAGAAAGGTCCCGAGAATATTTATTTGCCTGTTGTTTCTTCCCAGACCAACACTGGTGACGATATCATCCTGTTCGGAGAAGCTGCTTCTTATATAGACTGTTTCACCAGTTTTTAGAACGCGCAGTTGGCTTTCTTTCCGGATTTCATCTCCGGCAAGCAAAATTGAGAAATTTACCATAATGAGCAAAAATGGTACCAGAGATATTGATTTTAATTCCATTGTTTCCTCCCATCCTGATTTTTGAATAAGCATAATCCCCTCAACCTGCCCTTCTCCCCCAAGAGGAGAAGGAAAATTTTGAAAAGATGATCCATACTGTTACATAAACGTTAAAAAAAAAAGGGGAAGGATGGTATCCTTCCCCTGTATGCAGGTTTTATTTTTTTTCTGTATCAGTTTTTTCTTCTTTCTTCTCGGCTTCTTTTTCTCTTTTCTCTTCTGCCTTATCCTTCATGTCGCTTATCCCTGCGGCAACTGCTATTACACCTCCCACGAGAGCCATGAATGGCAGTGACCCCATTAACACGGTAAGAAAATGTCCCCACCATCCTGCAAGACCCCATATTCCAAGTATTACAGCTACTATTCCACCTATTAACGCTCCCATTATTCCTCCTTGGTTGATTGATAAAAATTGTCTTTATTGTGCTTTCTAAAAGATACCATATCCATTAATAATTTGTCAATAGGAGTTTCAAACCTGCGGCAGTCTCCATGGTTTTCTCTTTCTGAAAGGCTCCTGAAAC
>Ga0116144_10002565_pt1 | contig 19408 bp, 40 predicted proteins | sample AD_UKC035_MetaG_FD_89746 | JGI IMG/M metagenome (GOLD analysis project Ga0116144, IMG submission 89746) | Active sludge microbial communities of municipal wastewater-treating anaerobic digesters from USA - AD_UKC035_MetaG | ecosystem: Engineered > Bioreactor > Anaerobic > Digestate | place: USA...
ATCCTTCTCCCCCCCGCCCACTTATTTTGTTTTGTTACCGCCCCCGAATTCTTTAGTCATGTCTCCTTCCCCTATGTCCACGCCCCATCCACGAATTGGTTCATGTTGTGGGATGGGGTGGTGTAGGTAGTTGCTATAACGTCCCGCCCACAAAAGCTGGCAGAGATCATCAGCATCTTTCCTGTCCGTGTAATGGTGGGGCATGCCATTTACTAGGACGACCCACCCCACGGTTTGCCTGCCGTAGTACTTCTTGGCAGGAAGTATTTCTATATGCCTACTCATCACGCTTACCCATCGCGGACAAGTTGACGGTGATCACCAGCTTATCCTGCATGCGGCGGACATCGTAGGAACGATCCACCATACCCAAGACCGCCACCGCCAAACGCTTACGCATCTCCACTTCCATATCGTGCAGCGCTTGTTGAAGAACCGGCTCCGCCACCGCCATCAACTCTGTGCGCAGGTACGTGCCAATCTGCTTCGCAAAAGAAACAGAATCGAAAATGTCTGTGCTGCTCATACGCATCTCCACTTTGCATTCAAGTGCAACCTACGCCACTTTCTTCGGCTTACGCCCAGGACGATGATCCCACAGGTCAACGCGCGTGGTAGTTTCTTCGTCCAGCCGTTGCACGTCAAAGACCGTGGCGATGGACTCATGGTCTTTCTGAATCTCCCTGGCCAGCATTGCTGCGGTGACATGGGAAGTTGCTTCCAGATCAATTTCCCAAACCACACGATACGTCTGTGTCTTTGCCATCACGAATCCTTTTCAAAAGTTCAAAACGATCACGGTATGCCTTCTCGACCCGCAAGATGATCTCCAGCATGTCAACAAGGCCACTCCCGATAGCCGCGCTCCAGCAACGCTCGGCTGAAAACTCGGGGTTGCTCAAAGTATCTACGAGCACGCCATAGGGGTCGGAGAACAGATCATGTCCGTCCCCATCATGATCACGCAGGGAGATGGTGTTCCCGCTATCCCGTACCTCAAGCACAAGGTCTGATTCGGTCAACGGATCGAACCATGTAGCCAAGAAAGCCACGTCCCCGCCGCCCAAGTCGCTAACACGACCTTTTACCGGCAACACGTACCCGCGCGCCTTCTCTATCGCTGACATTTCGTTGAATGCCAGTACCTCTAGTTCTTTTGCATCCACGAACCTCTCCTCAACTCCATACGTCCTCGGGAAAGTATAGTTCTTCCACATTAGCCAGGAAGATGAAATCCACCGTCGAGTGCTCCATGTAATAGCAGGGTTTGTTACCCCACCGCGACCGGAAAAACCTAACTTGCCTATCCTGACTCAAGCGCATGCCCTTCGCCCCACGCTTTGTCACGTACCCCATGCGATTCGCCAGGGGCTTCCATACCGTGTTATGCGCGAACGCTGGAAACTTGATCTCACGACGCGCATCGTACAACCCGGCCAACAGGTGTACTTCCTCCGGGGCTACGTCAACACACCGTACTGCGAGTCGGTAAAGATCCATTTATTTACTCCTTACACCGCTCGGATCGCATAGCCCGCAGTAGTACGGGTGTACGCTACCGTCAGCGCGTTTCAAAGTGCTGCCGCATGACATCTGACCGCCATTCGTTCCAGCAACATAGGTGGGCGCTCCACAACCCCCATTCTTACCAATGGGTGCGGATAGCCTGACGCCTATTAGAACGCCCCCAGCTTCCTGTACAGCGTGGGCCTGGGGGGTGTTCCGGACGATCTGGTACAGGCGCACAGTATAGCGGGGGAACCCATTGCGCGGGGTGAACACATGCCACGTGTAAATGAAGTGTTTCATACTGGCTCCATTGAACTCAAGTGCAACGCTGCTATGTTACTTGAGCACGCATTCCCATCCGCTAACGTCAAAACCTAGCAGAAGGAGTGCGGCGGATAAATCCTCGACTGCATCCTTGTTCTCCCCAGTCAACGACCATTCCCCAGGCGAGTTCCACCAATAATCACGAATCTCTGCGATACCGTGCGGGGTGGCGAATACCCAACCCATTGTAACCTTGTCACACAAGTCCAAACGGTTCGGCTCGCCCAGGTGCTGGTCAATCAGCCCGCGATCTGCAAAGACAGTACCCATCCGCCCATGCCAAAGCAGGCGATCTTGCATTTCCTGCAGGTTAGCTTTCGGAAACGGCATCACAAACATGTCAACCTCCTATTTCGTACAGGTCGAGGGGAAGGGGCTCCCAACGCTCCCGCATATTCTCTACGAACAGGGGCGGTACACCATGTACGCTCGGCCAATTACCATGCGCTTCCAGAACCGTAAACGGTACGTTAAGGGCCATTGCCCGCTCGACATAGGGGCGCATTTCCCACAGCCGCGTAAAGGTATTGGCGACGACAACACGCCCGCCCGCGATTAGGGTTTCTGTGACGGCGGCGAGGCACCAATCGTGGGCGGCGGGAATCAGTTCCTTCCGGAAGCTGTACCCACTATCCCCCTCAAAATACATGTCAGCCTCGTAGTGCACGTACCCGAGGCGGGCCAGGGAGCGGGCCATCGTACTCTTGCCCGACCCCGCGACCCCGCGAATCAGGATCATTTCAGCGGCCATGCTCAATCCTCCATAATGGGGTCATACCCCGACGCGCGAAGGGACTTGATCGCCCGCTCCACGTCCTTGGCAGAAGTGATGGCGAACTCTTGGATGAGATACGGTTTCGCGTAGGACGTGACCTCCACGCCAAACGCTTTCCGCGCTTTGTTGGGCAACGTGGCCTTCAAGACCTCACCGCGCAACTTCCCCATGTACGGGGAAAGAACGTCAAAGAGCTTGTAAACGCACGGGGTGCTGGCGCGCTTTTTGGCGACGGTAGCGGGCGCAACGGGCTTTTTCTTGGCGGTCATACGTTTCCCCTAGATGATGGATGGAAATGCTATGATACTGAATCAGCGTAACTTCCCCACCTCCATGCCAGCAATGAACGCTGTCAGGCGATGGTGCATATCCGTTTTCTTGCAGGCGGGAATGATGGTACGACAACCACCGGTCTCGTTAACAATGCACTCAAGTGCATAGTTCCCACGGTAAGGGACGGTGATATGAAAGCACCCTACATTCGCGTGCAGGCCGCGCCACTCATACACTGAAAACGGCGTTGCCGGCGTTCCGGCACACCGGTTGATCGCGTTAGCCAACACCGTCAACTGCTGCGACGACACACGCATAGCGGCTCCTAGATTGCGCTGCAAATAGGGTGGCGCCATCCTACCGGCGCCACCCCTACGGTCGTTACGCCAGCGCCTTCATGGGGACGTTGTAGCAATCCTTCGGGGCATGGCCGGAAACCACCGCCTTCTGCATCTGCGCAAGCAGGTTGGCGCTGGGCGGGCGGTTGTCACGGAAGTAGCCGACGCCATCAGCGGTGAGCGCATAGGTGTCATGCTTGTGCGACACCATGCGACCGGCGGCGACGTGGCCATGCAAATTGGCCCCGGCCCACAGCTTGAACTTGCGGGAGGCGATCAGCTTGCCGCCCGTCTGTGCCATCGCCAAGGCGAGGAAGTAGGCGCGCAACAGCGGGCCGGTGGGCGTAACGGTGAAGCCGTACAGCGTAGGCTTCGGCTTAACCGCGCGGGTAGTCTTTTTGACCTCGGCGGCAGGGGCGGTGACGGTCTTGACAGTCATGGTGCATCTCCTAGAAAAAGGCAACATTGCCTAGAAACTATTGTAGCGAACCACAATGCGGCGCTATTGAACTTCCGTTAGTCAGTCCGCACAAAGTTGCTGCCGTCCAGCGTCACATAGCCTGCAGCCTCAAGCGCGGCGCTCATGTTCTTACGACCGACAGGGTTTGCCGTCACAAGCTGCACGCGGCTAGGAATGTGCCCGCGCTCAAGCCCCCATGTCAGCACGTCATAGCCACTTTCTGTTCCTCCAAGGTCGTGGTCAAAGCAAACACACTCCCAACCACCAGCCGCCAGCATCTTGCGCCCAGCTTCAGCGGTTCGGGCTACTGCTTCGGTGTTCAGGTTGCGCTCGTCGTCAATCAAAAGCCACATACCATTTCTCCTAAAAGCCGCTTACACTGGCGTTAAATGCCACGTCTTCCTCTTTGCGTTGCGGGTGTACCGCGCCAACAGGATGCACCCGTCAACCACAGGCTGATAGAAGTCGATAGCGTAATGCGCTGAAACAGGAAGCGGGACGTACCACACCGTAAACGGAAAGTGCGAATCCCGCTTCATCTTGGCGATCAGCGAGGCCACGTCCCTATCGGCCATCCACGTAGAAACGCTTGACGCAAAAAAATGGTGATCCATAATCAGTACTCCTCTTCAGCGTACGTGGAGCATTCGTAAACGTACTGAGCGGCATTATCCAAGCGCCACTCTAGTGCGCGATTGACGCCGGCCTTGATAGCATCCAACAGGCTGAGGTGTTCGGATAGCTTAACGATATCCGCATCCTCCGGCTCCCAGCGCGTGGCAGGAGTTACCACTACCTCGTAGACGTAGAACCCGTCTACGGTCTTAGTTTCATCTTTCACCAAGGTGCGAATACGCCGCTCAACCGGGCCACGCCCTACATACACACCGTCATCCAGAACGACGAGAACGCCATCCTCAGCTAAATCGCTATCGGGCGCGGAAAACTTAACACACGGAGTAGCCCTAGCGCAGGCGTCGATAACCTGCTGTTCAAGATTAGCCATATACCACCTCAAAACGATGTGCCCGCGCAACCATGCACAGGGTCATAAGTGATTGCAGTCGGCGGTCAACGTATTCCCTGTCCCGCCCGCAATAGATCATATTTCCATCACGGACTTCAGGCTCGATCATGGACTTGGCAAGGTTGTCCCGATTGAGCACGGTGAAGGCATTGCGGTATATCCGGGCGCAGTCATCGAAAGACAGCGTGCCGCAATAATCCATGTCCCGACCGGGAAGCAGAACGGCCATGAAGTCACGGAAGTTCGTGTTGGACATGTTGACCTCCACGAACGGCTCCATAGGCTCAGTAATGAAGTATCCAGGCTCCTCCTCCGGGTATGGCTCGACGCGAACCACGGGGGCCTGGGGCATCCAAAGGGTAACACTCATTACGCGCTCCTATGTGGAATGGCAATAGAGTTATTCTACTGGTTCAGCGGGCCATTGCTTGTTATTCTCCAACACCGGCGACGACCTGTCTTTACGTAGGACAACGGCACGAACGCCAGTAAACGGGTGAAAGTTGATCTGAAAATGTTTCCCATTAACCTCCATCCACATCCTCAAATCAGCATCCTGATAGATTCTACAGTAGTCGGTCATATCAGCAGCTCCGCCAAAAGTAGTCAACGTAGGCGTCATCCACGCCCACCCCGGCTACTACCCAGACCACATCCGCCTCCGGGTACGCATTCAGACACTGCTCCTCCGCGTGATCCCCATCCTCCGCCTGACAGGTAAAGGCGTAAGGGGAGTCCACAACCCGAAGCGAGCCATCACGGTACAGGACAACAAAGTCTTTTAGCTCTGCCATCAGTAACTCTCCTCTGCAATACGAAGCCATTCCTCCTCCTGACACAGCGCTACATCCTGCAGCATCTCCTGCGCCATCGTCAGATGGTAATCTTTGTAGGACTCGACGCCCCAGACCGAGTCCAGCATCCTGCCGTGTGCATCCTCAATAACGATACCTACGTAGTACCAATCTTGCCGCAGAAACGCTCGCAGAAACTGGTAATCCGCTTCCACGGCGCGGGCTACTTGGTTAGGCGCGTCATACGGCTCCGCGTTCCAGCCCTCTTCACGTGCTTTCTTGCACGCCGCCTGCCAGTCGTAGTAGAACTGGTATTCGTGGCGATCGGGGCTATTCAAGGGACGCTCACCGGGCCGCTTATCGCCAGAGCTACCGTGTGGGTAATTTGACCGACGCACCGGGCCATGACAGTCACAGTCGTCCCAAGGCATGCCAGAGTCTGTATCGTAGTACAGCTTGGCTGTGTACTTCTGACTGCCGTGCCACAACTCGACAGTGTCGAAAGGTTCTTCACGCATTTTGTTCCTCCACACGGAATGTGCGAACTTTGGCAAGCGCCATGACCCCATTATGGGCCTTCACATCGTGGTGGTGGAAAAACCACACCGACGCTTCGGCTACGGTATCCACCTGCGACAGCGCGCTTAGTGGAATAGCCCTAGCCAGCTCACCGGAGTAGGACATGCCAGTACCGAACATGTAAAAGGACATGCCCTCACCGGGGCCATTTGTGGGCTGGAAATCCTCCGCCCACAAATGGGCGATCCGGCGAATCTCCCCGCTCGGCAGAACTACCCTATCCCCGACCCGAGGTCCAGGAACCTCATCCCACAGGGCTTGCCGGGCCGCAAGAATGGCCGTATCTCTTTCGTCTAGCTGCAGCATGTGTGCGCTCCTTGTTAATCGGTAGGGTTAGATTAGCCGAAGCACGCGGAGCCAACTCGGAACACCATCCGGCCCCGTGCCGTCAGGCTCAACAGTATGCCCCGTAGGCGTCTTGCAAATCCCGTCCATTTCCCACTTTTGAAGTGTCGCAGAAGAGGGGAGGCTGGTAGTACGCTGCGCCCATTCAGGGACTTGCGCGCGCTTCGCTTCCATAGCGGCGACCCAGTTACCCATCAGGGCGCCGGGCTTCTTACGCGCGAATACCTTCCACCCCGAGTAGGCCGTTCTGTACAGGCGAACGCCGTCTGACATAACGGCGAACAGGCGACCCGTAGCGGGGTTGAAGTACCGGAACAGTTCCGTACCATGAGCAATCAGTTTGGCCATGATTCCCTCCTATGTGAATGGGCGACATGTATAGTGTACCTAACCAGAGTCGTTCAACCAAACGTACCACTATAGTTTTCACTACCAATTCTGGGACTCTCACCCTTTATGCACAGCACTACCTGTACTGTTAAGAATTGTTTGTGGTCTGGACTGTGTCTTCACCATTACCCCATGCTCTATACTAGCCACGGCCAATAAGGCTTTCGCCTGTTACCCCTGTTACCTCAGGGGGGCTTAGGTGCTTCCCGTACAGTCTCTACACCTTCCTAGTACGCTCTATGTGACCTGAGTAGGCATGCAATTAGAGCCGGCACGTCTGCCGTTGTATTATCGACCGTACCTATTGCAAGGATTTTTCTCACATTACCCTTTAGGTACTCGTTATTACCTAAGCTTGGCTCGGCGTTGGCACACAGTTTAGCCACTCATTCCTTTCGGACTTTTGTGTCTGTACAGCGTTCGCCGACTTTGAGAAGATTCACGTAGCGCCTTTCGTTCGCTAGTGGGCTCAAACATATAATAACCTCGTCAGGTACCGGGGCGGGAGCGCCGCAGGCTTACCTCTACCGCACGTCTACGGCGAGGGGTAGTTTTTGGCGGGCCTTTCTACCAGTTCAAACCCTGTAATAGGCGCATCAGTTACCCCTTTCCGCTAGCTTTCCTGTATGTGATACGACTATATTATCGAACCAGAGTGAACTTGAGTGCAAAAATCTCAGAAATTCTCGTAAACGAGCACAAACAAAAAACACAAAAAGTTTTCATGGTTTAATGCACGGCAGCAGCGCGTACCTAAATGAATGGTTTTCAACAGCTAGTTATGTAAAGACAGTGGCACCACCTCCTCCACAGTTTGCTCATCTTCCAACGCGGAAGGTGCCCTTCCACCATAGTGTGCGTATTCACGATCAAAACCATCTAGCCCGTGGTTACCAAACAGATCACCGATCTGCGTGTGTCTGCATCCGCATGACCAGATAGAGCCGTCTGGCTTCACAAAGATATCCTCGCAACAACAATGGGAGCCATCATCCTGCTCCACCGTCCATACTTCTGTATCTTTCGCCCGCCCAACAGGTAAAATCTCTCTCACGGTGCGTATGGCTACGCCACCTGCTTGTTGCGGTTCATGGCCATAGGCGCAGTACAGCCGTTGCCCGTGACCCCAATACGCTCCTCCACGGTCATACCCCCCCGAATCCAGGGGGACGTGGAAAAGGTGTACTCCCCTGGCTGGGCAATCCTCCGGACGCCCCCACTCGGCCCTGCCCATCGGAGCACCGTACTTGGTTACTACCGGGGGAATGGCGATGCCATGAATACGCTGGCTCATAGCAGTCCTCGCTCGGCAAATGATAGGGCGGCATTACCCGCGCCCACAATGATATGGTCAAGTGTCTTGACATCGACCATACTCAAGGCAGTACGCAACTGATCGGTGAGCCAGCGGTCGGCCTGACTAGGCTCAGTAGCCCCGGAAGGATGGTTATGGCAAAAGATCACTGACGCCGCATTGTGCTGCAACGCGGCCTTTACCACCTCGCGCGTGTACACAGCAGTTTGTGTCAACGTACCACGGAACATTTCCTCGGCAGCGATAAGACGATTCTGTGCATCCAAGAACAAGACCATGAACACTTCGTGCGCAAGCTGAGCAAGCCGCAGACGGCAGTACGCGCGTACCTCAGTGGGGGAAGTAAAGGCATCAGTACTCGCGCGCCGCATACGGCGCTCAATGATAGACAGCGCTTCCCGCACAACCTGATCTTCTACCTCCGAGGCTACAGTACGCTCTGCGTCGCGCGTATCAACCATGTAAACGGCACGGTATTCATTTTTTGCTACAGTCATGTCGGTTCTCCTGTGTGGAATGACCATGTACCTACTATACCGCGTACAGCTATGCCCTCTCCACTCTGATACCGCGCTTTGTGTATGACAGGATGTAGTCCGGATAGTCGCCCGGTGCATCCGTGTGCAGATACACATACGCCTCCAGCTTTTGGCCAAACTGATATAGCGTGGAGGCAGCATCCCGGAATTCCTCCTTGGCAACACGGAATGACGGGCAAGCGTACCCATCCGGGTCAGGGGTGCCTGAATTGAACTGTAGGTAACACAGGGTCATACTATCCTCCCCCGTTGCCGCCGCACCCTCTTCACGATGTGCGGGTTCTCCGTCACCTCGGGTTCTTCGGTTCTCCGCCACAGATCGACGGATACAAACGACAAGCGGAACTTACCCTTGTCACCGAACTGGCGGCGCACTTCAACCTCGGTACCTCCACGGCGACCAACGATATGCCGTCCTGTAGTCACGGTGGCGGTGCCCAGGCCAAGGTTCGACCAAAGCACGTCGCCCTTCTTCAACTCATTCAGTTCATCAATTCGCATACGGCCTCCTAGAAACCCATACGTTATTCTAGCGAACCAGAACCCCTCTGTCCTTACAAAACGCACGATACTCTGTAAGGGCAGAGGCCCCCGCAGGGGCGCTCCGCCAGCCGGTGAACGGCTATCGCTAAATCTTCTTGTAGCAGTTGAAGCCGATTGTGATACCGCCAGTACCGGGGAGAACCACGTTGCCCTCGCTACTGGCGATGATCTTGCTCTTGCCAGAGGCGGACACACCGTTGTCCTTCTTGAGATCGACGGTGATCGTCAGAATGCCCTTGTCGGTAACTTCAACTTGCACGTTCTTGCCGACAGTTTCTTTGCTGGGGGTAAAAGACATACGCCACTCCTTCATAGTGAATTTGGCAAAATTGCCGTACCGCATTAATACTATACATGAGCCACCATGCCGTGCCCGCTTACTTATATCGGGCGAAGCTTGCGGCGAAGTTTTATTCTACGTGGACCAGCGGGGACGGGTGCCCTCTTTTTTGCTACCGCAGCGCGTCTGGCTAACAAAGGCGACATGGAGTAAACCACTTTCTGTTTACCCATCACGATCTTTTTCCTGCCCTTCTTCATACAGGGAGACCTCCGGTCGCTTTACTCTGGCGGCAGCCAGTACCCCAACATGCCCCGCCCGCGTCCAATGGTAAACCTCCACCGCTTCTTGCACCCATTCCAACAGTGCCGCTTGGTCAACCGCCCCGTCAACTACCTCAGCGGTAACCCGGACAACAACACTAGGGCGGCGAGGCCGCGCACGACGTACCCGTAGCATAATTACCTGCCTATCTTCCGAATGTGGAACACGGCGTCGCCCACACCAGAATCACGAGTGGCCGCGAGCAACTTGGCGAAGGCGCGATCACAGACTTCGATATCGTCATCCCCGGCCCTGTCAGTTGCGTCCTTCTTAAACCCACGCAGTACGTCCTCCGGGGTAGTCTGCAGGAAAGCGGCGATCAGGTCCAAGGCAAGCAACACACGCATGGTGGCGTGTAAATTCACCTTGGCAACCTTGGCAATCAGGTCTTGATTGCGCAACCCCTTCAGGTCTTGGTGTTCCACTGGGAGTCGGGTCATACGGTTCTCCCAGTGAAAGCGTGCTCATTGCGACCGTCAGCGCTAGGCTGGCGAGTGCGCAAAGACCAGTTGGCGTGGAAGGAGTACTCACGAGACGCATCAGGATCGTAGCGGATAGCATCGTACATCTCTAAGGCACGGTGCTCATGTGGGAATACCCCGGTGACACTGCCGTCCGGCCCTAACACAACAAGGGAGCACCCCGCTCGAAACATGGCAAACACCGTCAAGGAATCAAACAACGTGCGTTTCGGTAGCATCACGGAAGCAACGGCCCCGGAGTTCCAGTTCTTCGGGAACGGGAATCCAGGAGGGTCATCCGTGGCTCCACGGTCGATGCCGCCCATAAAAGCGGAGACCAGATCAACACCGTCCTCCGTTAAGTCACAGAGCATACGCATGCCGTATGCACACGCCTCCCCTGTGAGCACGTTAATCCCAAACTGTTTCAGGTCATCTAGGTTATAGACATGCAGCATGGCTTCTCTCCGTAAAGTATTAAGCCGGTTTGGCAGAGCGAGCGCCGCTTACCGGATCGCCCGTCTAAAGGGAATTGTAGCCTCCTCAGAGGGGTGGTTGCGGATATAGTTTGCCATACCGCGCAGAAGCCATTCCTGCCCCTCCAGAGTGAGCTTGTAAAAGTCTACCGCATTGACCGTCAGGCGTACTAGCCTCCCCTCCCGTTCCATGACACGCGGGACGTTGACGCCTATCTCAGCATGGGCTTTGTCAACCTGCAGAATGGCGAAACCAGTACGCCTCCGAAATGCGATCCAGATATCTTTCTTGGTGCAGGGTTTGTCCCTGGTGAAAACGCGAATAGCAGGGCGCATGTGCCTCTCCTATGAAGTGAACTCAAGTGCAATTCTTACATGCCCAGCGTGGACGGGTGGGGTACGCCCACAAATCATAGTAGCGGGGCACACCGGAGTCGCACGCCTCCCTGATGTTGATCCCAAAAACCCACGGTCCTCCCCCGACTAACTCATCAAGATAAAAGCTTACCCAATCAGCGTGGTCTGGAGGTACTTTCAGGAATACCTCAAGGAATGTGAATATTTCAGCGGGGATTTGTATGGGGGCTGCCCCGGCGCTACGCAGAGCTTTAACAGGCTGGATTGCGCACAAATTAGACACCCCAGCGTACTTCCGTGCACCACCACGATCCGCAAGGATCGGCCACATCTCTTTGTCGAAGATCACCCCAACACCCATTCGATCAGGCTAAACCCCGTGCCGGCCTTGATAAACCCGTCCACGATCAAGAAAAGCAAAAACAGTGCGATCATTTCGGCGATGGCTGATACAGCATTCATATACCCTCATGTGCAGTTCTCCTATGCGGAATGCGTTATAAAAGTATTGCGACCCCATTATGCCCTCTACAGCGCCCGCCTATGAATATGTAAAAGACGCGCGCCTATATGGTAAGGCAACCACTACCCCTAGCACAAACGCAGTAGCAGTACGCACAAAGCCCAGTACACCAACGTACACCAGCGTATACCAGTGAACCACACAGCTACTGCAGTACACGACCAGCAGTAATTTCGCCCCCTATAGAGAAAGGGCAGTAATGCAAATACAGTGGCACCACATTTGAAACGGCTAGCGTATACGGGCTAACACCCTTCGGTTACGTCGTACCTGTGCCACCACACCACGAACTTTTCTGAGTCTTTTTGGCAGGCGCACCAGTCGCCGGAAGGCATCCTCAAGAGGTCGGTATGACCACAAGTCTTCCTGTACAGGCTCCCCCGCCTGTGATGGCCGTGCAGCGTGTGCTAGACCCAAAAAAAAGAGGTCTGTCTTAGCGAAGATAGCATAGCGGGACTGCTTGTTCTTCACTAGCCGTGCCACCTTCAACAAACCTCTATCCTTGAACCGCTGTATAGCGGAAGCAACTATGCGCTGAGAGTGCCCATCCAGAAACGGCAGAATATCCCGAATGGCAAACTCAGTACCGACTCGTGTATCCAAAACGTGATAGAGCCGTTTCATGGTTAGGCGCTCAGTTTTCATAGCTTTCCGCTGCTCCCAAACCCGTTATCCCCGCGCTCAGTTGGGGCAAAGTCTGACACACGACGGAAGGCGGCGCGCACCACCGGGATAATCACCATCTGTGCAATACGCTCAAGCGGCTGCACCTCATAAGCGCGGTCGCCACGGTTCCATAGTGAAACCTTGACCTCCCCTTGGTAATCTGAGTCGATGAGCCCTACCAGATTGCCAAGCACAACCCCATGCTTATGCCCGAGCCCGGAACGCGGTAGTAGGATGGCAGCGTAGTTTTCGTTTTTGATATTGACTGCAATCCCCGTACCAAACAACAGGGTAGCCCCTGGCGCAAGGACAACGGGTTGTACTATGGTAGCCCGCAAGTCTAGCCCCGCCGCCCCGTCCGAGGCATACACCATGCCCGTGTTCTCCAGCCCTTCCAGCCGGCTATCAAGCACGCGGAACTCCACATCAAGTTCATTCATCACTACATTCCTTTATCAAGTTCTTGCTAGACCGCACACTTCGGTTGGAAAATTTCAACAGTACCCGCCCGTTATCCTTGTCATACCGCAAAAGCTTTAGTTCCAGGTACCGCTCACGCTTGGCGTCACAATACACATCGTCTGCGTTCTCATAGTACCGGGAACGGTAGAGCACTGTGACTACCCTGTTTACCTGGACCTTCTCCACAATGTAGGTGATCATACCGCCCCCTTGTTACACCTACTGCCAATTATGCCGGATACCGGAAAGTACCTCCCGCATCACCCCCCAACGCCGGTACATGGTAAAAAAGGCCAACCCTTCCGTGGCGGCGAGGATGGGCCACATAACCATAGTGGCCCCGATGGTGGTAGGCAAAAGAACCAAAAACCATACAAGCGCGTGCCTTTTCCTTTTATGGTACCGACTGTAGACCGCGCAGACCGAAGGTAGGCTCGGCAGTACCAGCATTGCCTTCACCATCCCCATCGCCACGTACGCAACCAAAAACGTAAACAACATATCGACCATGCCTATCCCCTTTTATAAAAAATGCACTTGCGTGCAACCCGTACAACATACCCATAGTTTACTTCCGCCAGCCTACCTGCGATCCCCCCCGTCAAACCGATCTCCAAGTTCGGCCCGCTTATTGTCCTCATCAGATTGGTCATCCATGGCCACACTTTGCCACGAGGCGCGCCGCTGCAACAAAGAGGTGTACGCCCCGACCACCCCGTCATGCACATCTTTGGACTCGGAGGGTAAGTGGTCTACCTTATCTGTTACCTCATTGTACTCAAGCAGTTCCATCTCCCGCTGCAGCACCTCCTGCTCATACATGTCAACCCGACCATCGTACAAGGCATCACGAAATTGCTTGCACGGTATCGACGTACGGTCCACCGATAGATGCCCAGTCTTCATCCCCATCCTGCGCCATGCCTGAATGGACTCAGTTGAAAAGATACCGTCGTAGGTAACCGCCTTTATAGGGTACCCGTACACGTCCTTGAGCCTCTTGATCCACGCACGAATTTCAGCGAACTGGATTTCATTATTGGGGTCCGGTTTAATCGAACAGGCAAGCTCAATGGTCACTTTTGGTAGCTTTTCAACGATGCCGTTAGCCCGTTCAACGTCCACCATACCATCATATCTAGCCATTCCGATCCCCGCTGAGTCGCCGGTAACGGACAAGTCAATGTGCACATACCTTGGTCTGGACGGGTTTTGGCAGTAATGCCCCATCTTCACGCGGGGCATGTCATCCACACCAAGGACGACGTTATCCTTCTCCAAAAAGGATTCAAGCCCCGCCTCACGTCCACGATCAATAGCCTCTTGAATCTTAAACGGCCTACGGTAGAACGGGCTGATGGAACTGGTGGAAATACCGCATACGTCCCTGAGCGCACCGAATATGTCTGTACGAAAGTCTGGTAGGTACTCGATAGGAATTTCCAGAACCAACGCCCCTTCGGCCACCTTCTCATCAGGTTTCAAAATACGGGTGTCGTTCAACACCTCATTCCCGACCAGTACCTTGAACTTCTCCCCGCAGTAGCCGTCTTGTGGCCTCACTTCATACTGCTTCTTATCGTAGATATAGATAGTCTGGTCCTTGTCACGAATCGCCCGCAACTTCAACTTATCTGTGAAATCGCCTTTATACCGGGTGGATGAAGAAACGCATATCACACCTATCTGCGGGCCGCGATAAACAAAACGCCCCTTCTTGCGTCGAGTCATTGCACTGTGTATTGACTGCGCCTGATCGTACACCCCTGCCCTGCCCGTAGACACCTCCGCCCGCTTTGACTTGAGAACCACATTCATGAAGTTCACTTCGTCAATAATTCCACCTATGATGGCCTCCCCGAGAATCGTGTCCGCGTCAGAACCACCAGGAGTTACCCGAATGTTTTTTGACGGAAATATCATCTCTGACTCTACCAGCCGGTCTGGCCGTAGGTGCTTTTGAAAATAGGGTATCGTCTCCACCGCTTTACGCAGCGGCATATAAATAACCTTTTTGGTTACATGGGGCTTAGCCGCCATAATGGCGAACACAATAGATGTACTTTGTGGAAGGCCGTACAAAGCCTGCGGGGTACTAACACACGATAGTAGGTATAACTGGTATAACGTAGTTGTCTTAGCTATCTCAGTATTGTGTGTAACAGTAAAGTCGCCTAACAAAAAGCGACGATCACCATCTATAGTGAACCCGAAATACTCACCAACCCCTACGCTCTCTACGGACAATCCTACAGAAAGTACATCCTTACGCTGCTTACGCGCAGAGGCCCGCTTACGGTCTAGAATAACAGGGACAGTGCTGATGTCGCCTGATATAAAAATGCGATGGTAATACCCGCCATTGCCGTTCTGCGACGTTTTATACGACTCAGAAGAGTACGCAGCAAATCCTAAAGACCTTGCCAAAAATAGTATGTCATCGCGCAAGCGCAAGTGCTTGGTAGTTATCTCGTACCCACCGCACGACAGATGCCCGTCACTATCGACCAAGCCGGCCAATAGTAGAAGCCGGTCCTCACGCGATGCCGTAAGAAAGGATTTAGGTATGAACTTTTGACCAAGGGACAAACCCACACGCTGCATAGCCGCTCTTACTGGATTGTAGCCACCGGCCATGGTAGCCGCCAGCGATACAGTACGGCACCTATCTCCATACGTATAGTCTGACATCCATAGACCTTTAGCTCTAGCGTACCCGCGAAGATACGCAACGATCTCGGGGTCGTCCGTGGTGATAGATATATCTTTGCTGGTGCCGTCACCAAGCCATAGACCTACGTAGTATGGGTCAAGCTCAAGTGCACTCGATTGCAAAAAGTCTACGCCAACACGCCAGCCTTTGGTTACATGCCTGAACGTAGCCGACGACGCTAAGTAGTCTGCTACAGATATGTCAACAATGTCACCAGCCCAATACCGATTACCCAGACTATCGCGTACGCACCGCTCCCTGCCACGCGACCTTCCCATAGAAGTCACTTTTAGACTCAGTATGTGACTTTTATTGACTGTATAGCTATCGCCTTTGCTCGGCGTAACTCTAAACATCTCCTCCTCACCTCTGCTCAATGAGAGTACCTTACGCGGGGTAGAATCCGGACCCATTAGCAAATCACCGACGCGTATATCCTCTACGGCTACGACACTACCGTCATAGCGCATAACCGGTGTACCTCTAGCCAAACACTTTCCACTACCTGTGGCTCCTAGAAGCAATGCCTGACTGTAGGCGCTAGCCGGCCCCTTCCACCAATTCTTGTTAATCTCGATTACCGCTTTACGAACCTCCGGCCATAGAACGATATCGGTAGCACCAAGAAACTCCGGACTATCAAGGAACTCCTCAATACCTACAGGAGCCTGCTCTAGGGACTTCATGAAGTTGAATAGGTATGGATCGTTTTCATACACCCTGCGCCGCAGCGCCTCCGCGTACATCTCCCCGAACATCTTGTTTTCACAGGAAGCGATAGCCTCGTAGGCGCTCTGTACCAAAACCCTAGCACGCTCTGTCACACCGGGGGCCACCCCAGGCATGGGGGTACGCCCCGATCTAGCCCTATGAACTCTCATAATTCTATGTTCTCTTCACTACCACTATCCGCCTCTCTATCAGAAAGACTTAGCCCATCCTCCCCGGATAGCAACCGCTCTGTACGATCCATCAACGCCCGAACGTCACTACCCGTAGTGCCATCCTTCGCCGCGCGGAATCGAAGAACGTCGTATACCCCTGCTGTCTGGAACATCCTATGCATGTCGTTCTTCGCGGCCAGCCCTGTACGGATAGCGGCAAGCTTCATAGGTAATGGTGTGCTAGGCATCGACGCCGCCCGTAACGACAGTGCTGCCGCTTCCTCATAGAAGCCCTTGCTATCTCCGATCAACTCCTCAATGTCCAGGCTACGCGCCTCCTCACGCAGTCGCCTGCGAAGTTCTTCACGGTCTCGATACACCTGGGAGATTGAAATATTCAAATCTGCCGCAATCTGGTCAAGCGGGATATTCCGCATCATCATGCGGTGCAGGAGCCCAAGCCGATACTCCCGTTCGTACTGACTGGCCCGCTGCCGTACCTGCTCCATACGCCCACGTGGATTGAACTCGTCTGCATTTCCAGACGGCGTACTTGGGGTAGGCGGTGTGTCTACCGTGGGACGGGTAGGCACAGGTAACGAAACAGCGTGTGCCTCCACCAACTCATTAGGGTCCGCCCCCTCCGTAGCGGTTGACTGCGATAGCGAAGAGGATGAAAAGGCAAACCCGCTACGGTGCCTACGGAGTCGTCTACCAACAACAGGGTCGTCGGTGTCTGCAGCCATCATATATACCTCTCAGCCCTTGAGGGCGATACTCGTAGAGAACTGTAACCAGCGGGAGGTCTCCATATAATCTATGAAGCCAACGTCGTAGCACATATCCTCCATCTCCGGCACCCCCAACGGCCACATGCTATTCTTCAATGCCGCAGTCTTAGCCATAACCTCCTCAAGGGTGTAACCGTGGTCGAGACGAAACTGGATGTACCTGTTAGTGAACAGTTCATTAAACGAATCAGAAACCTTGTTCTTCTGCCCCAGCAGCAAGTACCCGCCCGGCTTTAGGTTGCGGTAAGCCCAGGCCAAGATTAGTAGACGCGCTACCCGTGTTTCTACGAACTGTAGCAGGTAGCTCATGTTGATTACGTCTGCCGGCTGCGCAAAGTCTTGCAGGTCAGCCGCGTCGGCAACGAGGGTCTTTACCCACGGCATATCGCGGTGTAGCAGATTGAGCATTGGATCAGACGTATCTATAGCCACGAAGTTAAACAGAGGATGGCCGACCGACTCGTCCACACGGACATGACGACAGATGCTTTTGAAGAACTCACCGCGTGAGGCCCCTACGTCGTACACTACAAAATGTTCTTGCAGCCCCTGCAAGGCTGGGGTTACTAACGAGGCGTGCAATGCGTGGGCGGGTAGGTAGTTCGGTATGGAGCGCGCCGCCATGTTGTCGAATGCCTTGGCAACTTCCTCGTCAAACACAAACTTGTCCGGATTCTTCGGGTAGTGAGAGTGCCCCCAACTAGTCTCTTCGATGGTCATGACTGTTTCACCTTTCCGGGCACGATAGTGAGCCCCGTAGCCGGTGGGTACTTCAGCCCATTCCTGGCGAAGTGGCGCATCTTGCGCTTGAACACCTCGCGTTCATCAGGAAAGGACTCGTCCGCCCGCTGCGCCACAAACTCCAAGTACAGCAACTCCAACATGTCCTCATCTAGCTCTAGCTGCCCCATGCTACCGTCTCCTATTTTAACCTCAGTCCAAGTCGCTTACCGAAACACTTCTTGGCATGCTGCGCCAGCCCCATCGTAGTACCGTCCGCGTAGGGAAGGTTGAACTCATGCTCTAACGCCTGCCCTAAAGCTACCGGGTTCACCCCCATAGGAGCACCCAGCCGGAAGTAAAACACGTTGCCACCGGGATTATAGTCCCTTTTCAGCCAGAAGCGCTTAAACATGGCGTCAGCCGTGTCCTGCGTCTCAAACTTCTGAATCTTCGGGTTCCTCGCGTAGTCCCCCAAACGTACCCCTGGCTCCGAGTCAAACACAAAGTAGTTGGCATTACGGATACCACCATACTCATAGTTGAAATCGGACATGTCCCTGCAGGTTCCGTAAACCACGGTGTCCTTGTCGCACAGAGCGTGCACTACCGCTAAGGCCACCAACCTGTCCTTAGCGAACGGGATGCTGTTAAGCACCGAAGCCATGAAGATAGACGAGAACTTACGACCGTCCGCGATCTCATCCAAGAACTCTTTGGCCTTATGCTTGGAGTAGTCAGGGCTAGGAACACCGTTGTCCAGGCTCGGGTCAATACGGTAAGGCTCAAACTCGGAACAGGCCATACCTCGTTCTTCCAAGAAGGGCTTTACCTTGCACAGCCCAGCCCCGAAGTCCACTACCGAGCTACCATGGATATCCCTAAAGTGCTGCCAGTATTTGGTACTGTAGGAATCCCTATCTAGTAGGGTGCGCCCCCCATTCGCCCAGAAGCGGTAAGCCTTCGGCACATTGCCGCGATTATTCTGCGGCCTGCGGTAAGCGGAGTATCGCAACAGCCTAGCGAAATCTTCATCAACTGAGAAATCCATGGAGAGGTAGTTAAGGAAGTCCCGTGCCACCGCCGCTATGTTGTCCGGTACAACAATCATGGGCCATCTACGCTTCCCCGCCTCCAGTGCGGCAAACAACCTGAACACTCCGTTTACAACCTCCCCTGACTCGGAGATGACGGCTGGAATCTGTACCCCCATGTTCGCTACGACCCCTGCTAGGTTCACCGCTTTCTTATCGTACTTCTCAGGAGGTAGCGACTTCCTTGGAATAACCATGTCTTTGCACTTGAGTGCATACCACTCCTCACCTATGAAATCCGGCAAGGCGTCTGCCTCGTCAATCACCGTCTCAATGTTCAACCGCTTGTTTACCTGCGCCCCGGTATCAAAGGCAATGAGATCGTTAGTTGCTCTGTTAAACACCAAGTTAATCCCCTTGATGTCTTTCTCCTTAACGTCTACGGTGACGACGGGCACATGGGTTATACCAAGCTCCCCCGCCACCCGGAAGCGCTGGTGCCCTGA
>Ga0116144_10002570_pt1 | contig 19399 bp, 16 predicted proteins | sample AD_UKC035_MetaG_FD_89746 | JGI IMG/M metagenome (GOLD analysis project Ga0116144, IMG submission 89746) | Active sludge microbial communities of municipal wastewater-treating anaerobic digesters from USA - AD_UKC035_MetaG | ecosystem: Engineered > Bioreactor > Anaerobic > Digestate | place: USA...
AAGGTCTGCGTCTGCGTGCCCCCGGCTGCCAGGTAGTCCTTGATCGTTGTCACGTTACCCACCGCATCATAAGTGTAATACAGTTTCTGCAGGCTGTCGGCGTCAGAGCTTGTTCCACAGGCTGTTGGGTTTCGGTTGGGGAGATGACTTCGAAGGGGGGAGCAGCTTCCAGGGTGGGGGAGCTATCCACTCTTTCACGATCCGCTATCCACTTCCCCGGCTCTAGCCAGGTCAGGTTACTGCTCAACAGGGACAGGATCAGCAGTGAGTGAGTGAGTGAGTGAGTGATGTGCGCAGCATGTTTTCCTCCCAGGCGCAGGTAAATTTGGAGGTAAGTATATACCTGCTTTGCAATTCTGTTGGGCGATATCCGTCTGGATTGCAGGTGACAAATGTCATATTTTCGGCGATCTGCGCGCCTTTGCCTGTTTGCGCCCTTGCGTTAAGCAAATGCGTTAATCTTCCCCCCTCTACCCTGCATCCCTGCCCAAGATCACCAGCGTGATATCGTCGAAGCGGGGCGCCTCGCCCACAAAGCCATGCACGGCGTCTAAGACCGCCTGCCGGATGGCATCTACCGGCTGGCCCACAACCCCCTGGGCGGTATCCATGATCAACTGGCGGTCGATGAACTCGCCCTGGCTGTTCTGGGCGTCGGTGACGCCATCGGTATAGAGCAGCAGCGCGCCGCCCGGCGGCATCTGCACCAGCTCTTGCCGCCAGGTGGATTCTTCATCGATGCCCAGCGGCATGCCCGTATTGCGCAGGGTCTGCACACCGGGGTTGGGGCTGAACAGGTAAGGCGGGGTGTGCCCGGCGTTGGCATAGGTCAACTGCCCGCTGACCGGGTCGAGCACGCCATAAAAGACGGTCACGAACAGGTTGGCGCGCGCGTCGCGCAAGATGCGCTGGTTGGCGGCGGTGAGCACAGCCGCCGGGTCATCAGGATACTGCTCGGCAAAGGTGCGGATGAGGGTGCGGCTGAGGGCCATGTACAGCGCCGGGCCCAGGCCCTTATCGGCCACATCGGCGATCACCAGGCCAATTTTCCCCTCTGGCAGGGTCAAGAAATCGTAAAAGTCGCCCGAGATCTGGCGAGCCGGCTCCAGGGCAGCCGTCACCTGCCAGCCGTCGATCTCCGGCAGGCACTCGGGCAAGAAGCTGTCTTGAATGCGCCGGGCCAGGGCCAGCTCTTGCACGGTTTTCTGCATCGCCAGCGTCTCGTGATAGACGTGCGCCTGATGCAGGGCCGAAGCCACCTGCGCCGCCAACGCCTGCACCGCCGGGACAAGGGCCTGCACGCTGCGGCGCGTCCAGGGCAAGACCAGGCTTTGCAGGTCCATGTACACGCCGCCGATGGGATGGTCACGCTCGACGTGCAGCACCGGGGCGATCACCACGGCGTTGTGCGCCGCCGTCCCGCCCTGCCAGGGCAGCGGCTCAGAGGTCAAGAAACAGCGCGCTTCGGCCTTATCGTGCAGCCACTGCCAGGCCGGGGCCAGGTCCACCTCCCAATCGGGCGGATAGTGGGTCAAGATGCCGCGTTCCTCGCTCCAGATGGCGATGCCGCGCGCCGCGAACATGCGCGGGACATACTCTTCAAGGATGGCCGGCAGCGTGCTGGCATCTGGCGGGGCGCTCAAGATGGCCCGCCCGAGCTTCTCGAGCTCTTCGAGCTGGCGCGACTGCTGGCGGCTGCTTTCGGCCGCCAGGCTCAGGCGGCGGGCCAGCAGGGCGATCAGCACCAGGCCGATCATATCGAAGAGGAACATCACCAGCCCATCCTGGATGTACAGGCCGGCCCCTAAGATGGCAAAGGGGTTAGCCAGGGCCGGCATGCCATAGGCCATGGCGAAGAAGGTGATGGCGGCGGCGGGCGAGGTGTGCATCACGGTGCGCAGGCCCCACACCACGTAGCCGATATAGCCGCCGTTCAGCAGCCCCTGCAAGACCACCTGCACCAACATGGCCGTCATGGCGGCCAACAAATTGAGCAGGCTGAAGCCATCCAGCGGCAGCGCGCCGCCCAGGCCTTGATAGACCTGCAAAGCGACCAGGGTGGAGAGCACGTTGCCGGCGATGGTGGCGGTGAAGGTGCGCGCCCGGTTCCAACGGGCGCTGCTTTGCGCCGCCTGCAGCAGGCCGCGGACGAAGGAAAACAGGTTCCAGGCCACGTCTAGCCACAGGCCCACCGGGCCGAACAAGAGCACCGCCGTCCACAGCACCACCCCATCCAGGGCGCCCTCTGAATTGGCGTAGCCCCCGGCGCGGATCTCGGTGATGATAAAGAAGCTGAAGCGGTTGAACAGGTAGGTAAAAACGGCCAGCAGGAGGAACAGGCGCCAGTCGCGCGCCACAGCGCCCCAATCGCTGGCAGCCGCCAGCCAGGCCAAGGCCAGCAGGCTGAGCGGCAGGCTGTAGAGCAGGGTGATGGTATCGGCCACCGCCCCCAGGCGGCGCTGGCCCAAGAAGCTCTCTAGCTCAGGGCGCAGCTTTTTGGCAAGCGTGTAAAACGGATCGTTCATGGATAACTGATTCTAACATGAGTTCGGATCAGCGTAACAAGTGGTTATTATGACCAATGTGGGGTTGTCAAATTGATTACATCGGGATATAGTTAAATCCTATGGATCTACCTCCCGATCTGCTGCAAAAAATCCTGGAAAACATCTCTGCCGGCGTCATGGTCACAGATCCGGGCGGGCGCATCCAATGGGTCAACCAGTTTTTTTGCAATATGACCGGCTATACGCCCAAAGAACTGGAAGGCCAGCTCCCCAGCCTGCTCAAATCGGGCCATTACAACGCTTCCTTTTACCGCAAGATGTGGGAGACCATCCTGGCAGGGCAGGTCTGGCAGAACGAGATCACCAACCGCCGCAAGGATGGCAGCCTGTACGTTGAGGCGCAGACCATCACGCCCTTGTTGGATGCCAACAAACAGATCACGCACTTCATCAGCCTGAACCAGGCGCTGAGCCAGCCGCGCCAGGCCGCCGAGCTGCTGTTGCGCCAGATGGACGAGCTGACGGTGCTGCACACGGTGGCTACGGCCAGCGCGGCGGTGGGCAGCGTGGAGGCCCTGATCGAGGGGGCGGTCAAAGCCATCACGCAGCGCCTGTACCCCGGCGCCGATTTTGGCGTGGGGCTGGTGGATGAGAGCCTGGATGTGATCCGGGTCTACCTGGTGCGCAAAGGCGAGAACAGCCAGCGCACCTTCCCCCTGGACCAGGGCATCGCCAGCCAGGTGCTGTCTACCGGGCAGCCGGTGTACATCAACGACGTCTCGGAAGAGCCGGGTTACGTGGCCCTGTATCCAGATATTCGCTCTGAGATGTGTGTGCCGCTGATCTCGGGCGAGCGCGCCATCGGCGTATTGAATGTAGAGAGCACCCAGGCGCACGCCTTTGACGAGGCCGATGTGCGCCTGATGACCACCTTCGCCGGGCAGTTGGCGGTAGCCATTGAGCGCCTGAACCTGTACCACCAGGCCATGTCTACGGCTGAGCGGCGGGCCGTGCTGTACCGCGCCGCCCAAGAGATCAGCGCCAGCCTGGATATCGAGCACGTCTACCAGGCCATTCACCGCGCCGTGGCGCAGTTGATGCCCTGCGACGACCTGTTGATCGTCTTATTAAATGAACAGGCCCAAGAATTCGAAGGCGTTTACGTCATCCAAAACGGCAAACGCCTGCCGGTTGAACACTTCCCCTCTGATTCGGGGCTATGCGGTTACGTGATCGCCAACCGCCGCTCGCTCAAGATCGACGATTTTACCGCCAACATCGATGATGTGCAGAGCATCGCCTTCGACCTCGACCAGACCCAATCGGGGATTGTGGTGCCGCTGATGCTGAAGGGCAAGGCGATTGGGGCGCTCTCAGCCCAAAGCTATGCCACCTACACCTATACCGATGACGATCAAGAGATGCTCGAACTGCTGGCCTCGCACGCGGCGATTGCCCTGGATAACGCCCGCCTCTTCAGCGAGGTGCAGCAGCTTGCCACCACCGATTCGCTGACCGCCATCTACAACCGCCGCCACTTCTTTGCGCTGGCCCGGGGCGAGGTGGAACGGTCCCGGCGTTACAAATACCCGCTCTCGTTGATCATGTTCGATATCGACCATTTCAAGCGCGTCAACGACACCTACGGGCATGCCAAAGGCGACGTGGTCTTGCAGACCATTGCCCAGCGCTGCCGCCAGCAATTGCGCGAAACCGATATCTTTGGGCGCTATGGCGGGGAGGAGTTTGTGGTGCTGCTGCCCCTGACGGATATCGAGAGCGCCCGGCGCGTGGCTGAACGCCTGCGCCAGGAGGCCATTGCGGCGGGTGAAGAGACGGGCGTGGCGGGGGTGACCATCAGCCTGGGGCTGACCACGTTGGATCACGACTGCAGCGACCCCGAATCCCTGCTTGACCGGGCCGATAAGGCCCTGTATGCGGCCAAAGAGGCCGGGCGGAACCGGGTGGAGGTTTACAAAAAAGAGTGAAGCGGCGCCCCAGCGCCGCTTCACTCTTTTTTGTAGACGTTAGTTCAAAAATAAGGTCGCTCTGGCTGCCAGGTTGAAGAGCGGGCCGGCTGCCAGGCTGAGCAGCACCGTGAGCACGGCGGCGGCGATGGCGGTGAACTTGAGCCAGGGGTCGGCGCTCACTTCAGGGTCGCCCTCGCGCATGTACATGATCACGATCACGCGCAGGTAGAAGTAAGCCGAGATGAGCGAGGTGACCACGCCGAAGAGGGCCAGGCCCACAAAGCCCCCGTGGATGGCGGCGCCGAAGAGGTAGAACTTGCCCATGAAACCCAGCGTGGGGGGCACGCCGGTGAACGAGAGCATGAAGACCGCCATGGCCAGGGCCAGGAGGGGGTATTTGCGCCCCAGGCCAGCATAGTCGTCCAACTCCAGGCCCTTGCCCTCGGCCTTCTCTAAGGCAATCACCACCGCCCAGGCCCCAAAGCTGGTGACGGCATAGGCCACCAGGTAAAAGAGGGCCGCGGCCACCCCAATGGGGGCGGTGGTCGGCAGCCCATAAGTCACCAGGGCCATCAAAATGTAACCGGCATGGGCAATGCTAGAGTAAGCCAGCATGCGCTTGATATTGGTCTGGGCGATGGCTACCAGGTTGCCCAAGAGCATGGTCAAGATAGCCAGGATCTCAAACACCAGCCACAGGTGCGCCGAGGTACTGGGCACCGCCACCATAAAGATGCGCAGCAAGGCGGCAAAGCCGCCCGCCTTGGCCCCTACCGACATGAAGGCGGTGACCGCCGAAGGCGCGCCCTGGTAGACATCGGGCGTCCACATGTGGAAGGGCACCGCCGCCACCTTGAAGCCCAGGCCCACCACCACCAGGCCGGCGCCAATCACCAACAGGGTCAGGTTGGCGGCGCCGTTGCGCGCCACCTCCAGCACCGTGGCAAGGGCCGTGGAGCCCGTGGCGCCGAAGACCAGCGCAATGCCAAAGACCACAAACGCTCCCGAGAAGGAGCCCAGCAAGAAATACTTGAGGGCGGCTTCTTCTGAATCAGCCCGGGGACGGGCAAAGCCCGACAGGACATAGAGCGGGATGGAGAGCAGCTCCAGGGCGAGGAACATGACGATCAGGTCGGTGGCCTGGGCCATGAGCATCATGCCCGAGATCGAGAACATCAGCAGGGTGTAATACTCGCCGCGCTCCATGCCGGTGCGCTTGAGGTAATCATACGCCAGGGCAATCCCCGCCAGGCCGCTGGCGGCGAACAAGACATTCAAGAAGGTGGAGAAACCATCCACCACCACCATGTCATTGAAAGCAGATTCCTGCCGCCCGGCCTGGGCGACCGCCAACCCCAGCACCACCGCTAACCCCAGGGCCGCCAGGAGGGCCGTCAGACCTTTGCGCTGGGCCGGGATGAACAGGTCGATGATGAGCAGGGCGCAGGCCCACAGCACCAGCACGGCGATCGGCAGGATCACTTTCAGGTTCAAAACCAGATCGGATAAACTCATAACCAATCTCCCTTACGGCAAACCAGCCGCGGCAGCCTGGATGATGGTCACCAGCTTATCGACGGAGGGGGCCATCAAGGTGAAGAAGGGCTTGGGATACAGGCCGATCCAGAAGATGAAGACCAGCAGCGGGATGAGGGTGACGATCTCGCGCCAGTTCAAATCTTTGAGCGCTTGATTCTCTTCTTTATCCACCGGGCCAAGGAAGAGCTTCTGGAACATGTAGAGCATGTAGACCGCTGCCATGATGACCCCGGCGGCCGAGATGCCGGCGAACCAGGGCGAAATGTGCTCTGAGCCAAAGGCGCCCAGCAGGATGGTGAACTCGCCCACGAAGCCGTTCAGGCCGGGCAGGCCCATCGAAGAAAGGGTAACGATGAGGGTCAACACGCCGTAAATGGGCATGATCTTCCACAAGCCGCCAAAGGCATTCATATCGCGCGTGTGGCGGCGCTCGTAGATCATGCCGACGATGAGGAACAAGGCGCCGGTGCTCAAACCGTGGTTGACCATCTGCAAGATGCCGCCGGCAATGCCCTGCGGGTTGAGGGCGAAGAGGCCCAGCATGACGAAACCCAGGTGGCTGACCGAGGAATAGGCCACCAGTTTCTTGACGTCTTTTTGGGCATAGGATACGGCGGCGCCATAAATGATGCCGATGGTTGCCAGCAGGGCCATCCAGGGGGCGGCTTTGACCGCTGCCTCAGGGAAGAGCGGCAGGTTGAAGCGCAAGAAGCCGTAGGTGCCCATCTTCAGCAAAACGCCTGCCAGGATGACCGAACCGGCGGTGGGGGCTTCGACGTGGGCATCTGGCAGCCAGGAGTGCAGGGGCCACATGGGCACTTTGATGGCGAAGGCCGCCGCAAAGGCGATGAAGAGCACCATCTGCACCGCGTCGGGGATGCCGCCCTTGGCGATCAGGTCGGGCACGGTGAAGGTGCCCTGGTAGATCCCCAGCCACAAGATGGCCAGCAGCATCAAGATCGAGCCGGCCATAGTGTAGAGGAAGAACTTGATGGCGGCATACATGCGGCGCTGGCCGCCCCAAATGCCGATCAAGAAGTACATCGGCACCAAGGTGAATTCCCAGAAGACGTAGAACAAGAACAGGTCTTGCGCCACGAACACGCCCAACATGCCCACTTCTAACAGCAAGAAGAAGATCATGAACTCTTTGACCCGATCTTCAACCGCCGTCCAGGTAGAAAGGATGGAGATGGGCGTCAGGAAGGTCGTCAGCATCACCAACAGGATGCTCAAACCGTCTACAGCCATGTAGAAATGAACCGTCCAATTGGCGATCTGGAACCAGGGCGCCCGGGCCACCAGTTGCAGGTCGGGGTTGGCGGTGTCGAACTGCGCCAGGACGGCAATGGAAATGCCGAAGGTCACCAGCGAGGTCAACAGCGCCACCCAACGGATGGCGTTCTTATGCTCGGCTTTCAAGAACAAGATGATCAGCACGCCAAGCAGCGGGAAGAAGGTGGTCAAAGTCAGGGGGTAGATGACAAAGTTCATATCTGTTCCTCGGTCAAAGATAGTGAATAGTGGATCGTGGATAGTGAACGGGTTACCTTAATTGAAATACCAGGTAGCTAATGATCAACACCACACCCACAAATACCGAAAGGGCATAGTTGCGCACAAAACCGGTTTGGATGCGCCGCGCTTGCGCCGCCAGCCCGCGCACACCTTCTGCCAGCCCATTGGCAATGCCATCAATGACACCCAGGTCGATCGGGTTGGCAAAGATCCAGGCCAGGCCGCGGTAGCCGCCGGCGATGATGGTATCGTGGAAGAAATCGTGCCAGAACTTCCAATCGATCACCTCAGCCAAGAAGCGAGAAATGGCCACGTAAGGCTTGATGATCAAGAATTCGTACAGCTCATCTACCCACCACTTATGCTCCATGCCGGTGAAGACCGGGCCAAGCATACTGCGCAGGGGGTCATCGGGGCGCCTGGCAGCCGGCAGGCTCTTGAGCGCTTCAACCCGGCGGGTGTAGATCATCCAGGCCAGGGCAATGGCGATCAGCGCCAGCAGGGTCGAGAGGCCCGCCACGATCAAGTTCAGCCCGCCCCACATGTACCAGGGTCCGGCATGGGCTGCGGCTTCGGCGCCCGCTTCGGCGGCCTCGGCGGCCGGATGGATGGTGTACTCGATCCAATGGGTGAAGGTATGGATGAAGGGCAGGTTCAAAAAGCCGCCGAAGGTCGAGAGCAGCGCCAGGATGACCAGGGGCACGGTCATGATGGGCGGGTTCTCGTGCGCCTGGGCGGCAGGCTCGCTGCGCGGCTCGCCAAAGAAGACCATGATCACCTGGCGGCCCATGTAGAAGGCGGTGAAGAAGGCGGCAATGGTCAACAGCCAGTACACGGCCGGGTTGAGGTGCAGGGCTTCGGCCAGGATCTCGTCTTTAGACCAGAAGCCCGCCCACGGCACAATGCCCGCCAGGGCCAGGGCCCCCGCCAGGTAGACCCAATAGGTGGTCTTCATGCGGTGGCGCAAGCCGCCCATGTTGCGCATGTCTTGCGGGTCAAAATGGTGGGTGCTGCCGAGGCGCTCGTTCTGTTTCATCTTCCGGCGCAAAAGCGGGTCGTGCTCTACGGCGTGGTGCCCGTGCTCCATGCCCTGGATGACAGAACCGGCGGAGAGGAAGAGCAGGGCCTTGAAGAAGGCGTGCGTCACCAGGTGGAACATACCCGCCACAAAGGCGCCCATGCCCACCGCCGCCACCATGAAGCCCAGTTGGCTGATGGTGGAATAGGCCAGCACCTTCTTGATATCAAACTGCGCCACGGCAATGGTGGCGGCGAAGAGCGCCGTGACCCCGCCCACAATGGCCACCCAGTTTTGGGCGGCAGGGACGAGGGAGTAGATGGCAAAGGAACGCGCCACCAGGTACACGCCAGCCGTGACCATGGTGGCGGCATGGATGAGGGCCGAAACCGGGGTCGGGCCGGCCATAGCATCGGGCAGCCAGACGAAGAGCGGCAGTTGGGCCGATTTGCCCGCCACGCCCAAGAGCATGAAGAGGGTGATCGCCAGGATCACCGGCGAGGCCACCTTGGGGGCAATAGCGGCCACGCTGTCAAAATCGAAGGAAAAGACCCCGCCCTCGGCCAGGGGCTGGAAGAACTTGAACATCAAGAATGAGGCCACCAGGAAGCCAAAGTCGCCGATGCGGTTGGTGATGAAGGCCTTTTTGCCGGCAATGGCATTGCCGATGCCGTCTTTGCCCTTGTCATACCAGAAGCCGATCAGCAGGTAAGAGCACAGGCCCACGCCCTCCCAGCCCACGAAGAGCATCAGGTAGTTATCTGCGCTCACCAGCACCATCATGGCGGCGATGAAGAGGTTGAAGAAGACAAAGAAGCGGCGGTAGCGCCCGGGGTCGCCATTGTGGCGCACGTCTTCGTGCATGTAACCGATGGCATAGATGTGGATGAGGGTGCCCACCCCGCCCACCACCAGCATCATCGTCACCGAGAGCGTATCGACCCTGAAAGCCCACTGTAAGTGCAGGCTGCCGATGGTGATCCAGTCCAAGAAGGGCACGGTGACGCCCGCGCCGTGGCTGCCGATGAGTGAGATGCCCAAGAGCACTGCCACCCCAAAGGCCAACCCCGATGCCAGGCTGGCAAGCCATCCGATGGCCTTCTCGCCCAGCCGCCCGCCGAAGATGATGTTCAACAGCAGGCCGATGAGGGGAAAGAAAACGACTAAAGGCACCAGGGAGAAGTTTCCGCCCGCGTTCGTAGCTTCACTCAGTAGCATAGCTTTATCCCTTTAAGGTATTGATCTGGTCGACGTTAATGCTGGCCTTGGTCTTAAAAATGGCCACGATCAGGGCCAGGCCCACCGCCACCTCGGCCGCGGCCACCGTCATAACGAAGAAGACGAAGAGCTGCCCACTGGTGGCTGCATACTGGCGGGCAAAAGCCACAAAGGCCAGGTTGGCGGCATTCAACATCAGCTCGATGGACATAAAGACCACGATGGCATTGCGCCGGATCAGCACGCCCAGCGCGCCGATGATGAACAAAATTGCTGAAAGGATCACGTAATACATCACTGGCACCATAGCTTCACTCCATAACGCACAGGCTCAAAGACCCATCGCCTTACTTCTTCTCAACTCTCGTCATCACAATTGCGCCCACGATCGCCACCAAGAGCAAGACCGAGGTCACCTCGAACGGCAGCAAGTACTTGGTGAACAGTTCCATGCCCACATTAGCCGGGCTGCCGAAATCTGGATTGATGGTCGTCCCTTGGGAGGCCACCACCAGGCCGCCCGCGCCAGACACCAGGATATAGACCATCTCAGCCGCCAGGATCAGCCCCAGGCCAATCGCCAGGGGGCGCTGCCAGGCCTGCACCTGGCTCTGCCCGAGCTTTTCGGCGCCCAAGAGCATGATGACGAACAAGAAGAGCACCATGATCGCCCCGGCATAGACCGTGACCTGGGCCACCGCCAGGAAGGGGGCATTCAACAGCAGGTAGAAAACCGCCACCGCGGCAAAATTCAAGATCAGGTACAGCGCGGCGTAGACGGCGTTCTTGCTGACCAGCATGCCCACTGCAGTAAGCACCGCCACGATGGCGAGGATGAAGAAGAGGATCAATTGTACGGTCATCGGCAAATTCTCCGGGTCAATGGGAATTCTAGTCCTTGGGGTTTTCCATCACAGGGATGGAGCGCGTAAACACACCCGGCTCGGTCTGCTGGGGGGTAGGCTGGCCGCCCGGCGGCACCGGCACCAGCAGGCGATCTTTGCCATAGATGGCCTCGCGGCGGTCAGAAAAGGTCAGCTCGTAATTATCACCCAGCACGATGGCCTCGGTGGGGCAGGCATCTTCGCAGTAACCGCAGAAGATGCAGCGCAAGAAGTTGATCTCATAGGTGCTGGCATAGCGCTCGCCAGGCGAGAAGCGCTGTTCGTCGGTATTCTCAGACGACTCGACGAAGATGGCATCTGCCGGGCAGGCAGCGGCGCACAGGGCACAACCGATGCACTTTTCCAGGCCGTTCTCATAGCGGTGCAGCGAGTGGCGGCCCTTGAAACGCGTATGCACGGGCCGTTTTTCCTCAGGGTACTGGATGGTGACCGGCTTTTCAAACAGCATGCGCAGGGTGGTGCCCATGCCTCGGGCAAGTTCAATGAGAAACATGCTTCTATCCTCCAAAAATTACCGTTAACACAGCCGCAATGAAGACGTTGAGCAGGGCCAAGGGCAGGAGCACCTTCCAACCGAAGGCCATCAGGCGGTCATAGCGGAAGCGCGGCAGGGTTGCGCGCACCCAAACCAAAAGGAACAACAAGACCACCGTCTTGACCATCAAGTAAACCGGGCCCAGCCAGGGCCACTTATCTACAAACGGCCCCAGGTAACCACCCAAGAAGACGGTGGCGCCGATCATGCTGACGACGATCATCTTGATATATTCGGCCATGAAGAAGAGGGCGAACTTCATGCCGGAGTATTCCACATGGTAGCCGGCGGTCAGCTCTTGCTCAGCTTCGGGCATATCAAAGGGAGAGCGGTTGATCTCGGCAATGCTGGCAATCAAAAAAATGATGAAGCCGAGCGGCTGGAAGAGATTCCACTTGATCCAGCCCAAGAAGCCTGCCGCCCCCTGCGCCTCGACAATATCCACCAGGCCCATCGAGCCGGCCAATAAGATGGGCCCCACAAAAGACAGGCCCAGCGCCAGCTCATACGAGATCATCTGGGCTGAAGAGCGCAGGCCGCCCATCAGGGCATACTTATTGTTCGAAGACCAGCCCGCCAGCACAATGCCATAAACGGCAATCGAAGACACCGCCGTGATATACAGCATGCCAACGTTGATATCCGCCAGGTAAAGCGGCACTTGCCGCCCAAAGATCGTCATCACCCGCCCCCAGGGAATGACAGCCGGGATGATGAGGGCCGGGATGACGGTGATGACCGGAGCCAGGATAAAGAGCAGTTTATTGGCTTTATCGGGGATCAGCTCTTCTTTGAAGATCAGCTTGATGCCATCGGCAACCGGCTGCAGCAGGCCCATCGGCCCGGCCCGGTTGGGGCCCACCCGCGTTTGCAAACGGGCCAGCACTTTGCGCTCGAACAAGGTCAGGTAGGCAAAGCCGCCCGTCAAGAAGAGCAGGATGAAGGCCGATTTGATGAGATATTCCCAGATCAAGGCAGGTTCCATGTACTGTGCTCCAGGTTACTTTACTTTCAGCTCAACCGCTTGCGGGCCGCGCAAGGGCAGGCCCAGGCTGCGCGGCACCAAGACCACACCCGCCGGCAGCGCTTCATCCAGGCGCAGGGTCACCGTGAACACCTGGCCGCCCAGGCTGAGCTGGACTTCGGCCCCATCTGAGGCAGGCAGCTCGCCAGGGTGCAGGGCCACGTAGGGCGCTGGCGTGCGGGCATGCAGCAGCCCGGTATGGGCAATGGTCGAACCGTGATCGTACAGGCGGGTGACCGGGACGGCCAAACGCTCGCCGGCCTGCAGGGGCAGCGCCGGGGCAGCGCCCAACGCGCCCCGGGCGGGGGGCGGGCCATCTTGGGCGCCGGGCTTGACCTGCACACCCAGGCCCTGAGTGTTCTCGTAGGCTGTGCCGCCGTAATAGACATCGGGGCGCCCAACAATGGGCCACTGTTCGGCCGTTTGGGCCAACATGCGGTAATTCAGACCCTGGTAAGCCGGCACCTTCTCAGCCAGGCGGGCAAAGACACCCGCCGCCGAGCTGATTTCGGCCTCTACACCGGCGCGCTTGCAGATCTCGCCGCTGATGGCGTAATCGGGGCGGGCATCGGGGCGGGCCAGTACAGCCGGGTAATAACGCTGGACGCGCCGCTCGCCCGAGGTGAAGCTGCCATCGCGCTCGGTAAAGGGCAGGGCCGGCAGCACCACGTTCGCCAGCCTGGCCGTCTCGGTCAAGAACAGGTCTTGCACCACCACAAAGGGCAGGGCACGCAGGGCTTCTGCCAGGGCGGGATCATCGCCAAGCGGATCCGAGGCCGCCACGTACAGGGCCTTGGCCGCTTGCAGTGCAGCAGGCAGATCGGGCAGGGGGCGCAGGCCCATTTCCCAGGCGCCCTGGTCGTTGGCGTGCGGCCAAACTGCCAGCAGGCCGTTATTGGGCTGCCCAAAATGCCCCGTGGCGATCAACAAGTTGGCGCAGGCCTGCGCCAAAGCCTGAGAGCCTTGCAGCCCCAGGCCCTCAGAGCCATAGACCACCACCAGGTTGCCCAGGCCGGTAATTGCCTCAGCCGCCGCCTTGATGCCTGAATTGGCGGCGTTTTGCTTGCCATCGATGGCATCCAGCAGGGCGGCAACCGTAGCCGCCTCAGACCCGTAGCCGTAGCGCAAGATATGCGCCGCGTAGCGCTCTAACTTGGTGGGGCGCGGGTTGGCCACGATCAGGGATGCCCCGCGCTCAACGGCCCGCTTGAGGCGCAGCCACCAGATGGGGGCTTCTTCTTCCAGGTCGCAGGCCACCACCAGGATGGCAGAACCCTGGCCTAAATCACCCAGGTTGCTGCCCTGGCCCAGGCCCACCTGGCTCACCAGGTCGCCGCCCGCCATATAAGTATCCAGGCCGATCTTGCCACCCAGGCCTTGGGCCAGGGCCTGGATGTTGAAGAGGTCTTCGTTCGAAAGCCGCCCGCCAACCAGGGCCAGCAACTCGCGGCCTGCCTGGTGCAGCCCCTCAGCCGCCAGGCGCAAGGCCTCGTCCCAGCTTGCGGGCTGCAGCTCGCCGCCCCGGCGCACCAGGGGCTGTGCCAGCCGCTCGAGCGGGCTTGCCCCGCCGCTCTCGGCAAAGTGGTAGCCAAAACGGCCTTTGTCGCAGATCCAAAGCTCGTTGACCTGCTCATTCTGGCGCGGCATGGCGCGCTTGATCACAATATCGCCGCCGGCCTTGGCCTCGCGGCGCACATTGAAGGCCAGGTTGCAGCCCACGGCGCAGTGCGTGCAGATCGAGGCCGTGGTGCGCATCTCCCAGGGGCGGGCGCCAAAGCGGAAGTCTACCGTGGTCAATGCGCCCACCGGGCAAATATCGCTGGTATTGCCCGAAAAATACGAATCGAAGCCGGGATCAGAATAGGTGCGGATCTCCAGCTTGCGCCCGCGGTTGTAGAACCCAATCACCGGATCGTCCACCACCTCAGATTGGAAGCGCACGCAGCGACCGCACTGGATACAGCGCTCGCGATCCAAGAAGATCAGGTCACCCAGGGGAACATGCTTGGCCAGGTGCATCTTTTCATCGTATAAGAAGCGGCTCTCGCCCGGCCCAAAGCCCATGGTCAGGTTTTGCAGGGGGCATTCCCCGCCCTTATCGCACACGGGGCAGTCCAGCGGGTGCGAGGTGAGCAAGAACTCCAGCACGTCCTTGCGCCCAGCCTTGACCTTCTCTGACATCCCCACCACCACCATGCCTTCAGAGACGAGGGTGGTGCAGGCGGTTTCTAGCTTGGGGCCGAATTGGACCTTGGGCGAGCCATCGGGCTCTAACACGGGCTGGCCCGTGGCGCGATCGATGACCGGGCGCCCCACATCCACCAGGCACATGCGGCACATGCCCACCGGCTCCATCTTGGGATGGTAGCAGAATACCGGGATGTCGATGCCCACCTTCTTGGCGGCATCCACGATCACCGTCCCCTCGGGCACGGTGACTTGCTTGTCATCAATGGTCAACGTTACAAGTTTACTCATGCTCAAAATCCTGCGGGAAACGTTCGATGCCAGAGAGCACGGCCTCGATGGAGAATTCGCCTAGCGCACAGAAACACTTGCCTTTCATCTGCGAGGCCACGTCGTGCAGCAGCTCAACATCCTGGCTGGTGGCGTGCCCGCCCGCAATGCGTTCGGTCAGGTGCAGCATCCAATAAGTGCCTTCACGGCAGGGGGTGCACTTGCCGCACGACTCGTGCTTGAAGAATTCGATCGTTTTGTGGATCAGCCAGGCCACGTTGACCGAGTCATCAATGACGATCACCGAGGCCGAGCCTAACTGCGCCCCCACGTTGGGCACGCTCTCGTAATCCATGGCGGTATCCAGCGCTTCTTCGGTCGCCACGATGAGTGAGGAGGAAGCGCCCGCCGGCATGATCGATTTGATCTTGCGCCCCTCCGGCAGCCCGCCGCCGTGCTGGTAGATCAGTTCACGGAAGGTGGTGCCCAGCGGCAACTCGTAGTTGCCGGGTTTGTTCACACAGCCCGAAAGTGAGAATATCTTCACGCCCGGGCTTCTATCGGTACCATAGCTGCGGTACCACTCGGCGCCCTTCTCGATGATCAAGGGCAGGTTGGTCAGCGTCTCGACATTGTTGACAATGGTCGGTTTGCCATACAGGCCGAAGGAGGGCGGGAAGGGAGGCCGCAAGCGCGGCTGGCCCAGCTTGCCTTCCATCGATTCCAGCAGGGCGGTCTCTTCGCCGCAGATGTAAGCCCCCGCCCCCAGGTGGGTGTGCAGGCGCAGGCTGTAATCGGTGCCGAACAGCTTATCGCCCAGCAGCCCGGCGGCTTCCATCTCAGCAATGCAGCGATCCAAGATCGCCGCCACCTGCCAGAACTCGCCGCGCAGGTAGACATAGGCCTCATGCGCCGAGACGGCGTACGCGCACAGCGCCAAGCCCTCTAAGAATTGGAAGGGGTTGTAGGTCATGATCTCGCGGTCTTTGAAGGTGCCCGGTTCTGATTCATCGGCATTGGCAACCACATAGTGCGGCCAATTCTTGTTATCGATGAACGACCACTTCATGCCGGTGGGGAAGCCAGCCCCGCCGCGGCCGCGCAGGCCCGAGGCCTTGACCACATCGGTTACCTGGCCCGGCTGCATGCCCGTGACGGCTTTTTGGAAGGCCTCAAACCCGCCGCTCTGGCGGTAGGTCTCCAACTGATCCAGGCCGGCAATATCACGATGACGCAGGAGAAGGTATTGTTTGATATCTGTCATAGATTATCCTGAAAATCACCGCCGAGACGCTGAGAAAACCTGGTAAAACACGCCCGGTTCTCAGTATCCCTGTGGCTTTTCTTACTGAGACCTCAACATATTAATGAGTTCCAAAGCACTTTCAACCGTCTGGTTCTCAAAATACTTCAAATGTTCTTTCTCTTCGGGGGTCATCGATTGCAGTTGGAACATGGGGGCCTTATCGCAGGCCGCCAGGCACTTCACCGCTTCAACCGTCACCTTGCCATCGGGTGTGGTCTCGCCAACCTGGATGCCCAGCCGCTCGCACAGCTTCTCTAAGAACTGATCGGCCCCGCGCAGCGCACAAGGCAGGTCGGTGCAGACCTGCACCCGGTATTTGCCGGCATTATCGTCGAAGAACAACGAATAAAAGCCGACCACAGAAGCGACCTCGGTTGTGGTAACCCCGCACAAGCCGGCGATCTCTTGCATCAGCTCTTGGGTCACGCTGCCGTTGGCGCGCTGCGCCAGGTAGATCAGGGGCATGAGGGCCGAACGCTTCTGGTCGGGTGGGTACTTGGCCAGGATGGCCTGGACTTCGCTAGAGTAATATTCAGTCAGCATAATTTTTCCGCTTTAACGGTCAGAATCGCCCAGTACGATATCGACGCTGCCGATGATGCCCACCAGGTCGGCCACGAAATGACCTTTGGCGAGCTTGGGCAGGGCCTGCAAATGGATGAAAGACGGCGTGCGCCAGTGGACACGGTGCGGCTTGGGGCCGCCATCGCTTTCGAGATATACCCCCAGCTCGCCGCGCGGCGATTCGATCGGGCTGTATACCGAACCCTTGGGCAAGATAAAGCCCTCGGTCCACAGCTTGAAGTGGTGGATGACCGCCTCCATACTTTCGCCCAGCTCGGCGCGCGGCGGCGGGACAAACTTGCGGTTGTTCGAGCGCACCGGGCCATAAGGCAGCTTATCCAGCGCCTGCTGGACGATGCGCAGCGACTGGCGCATTTCTTCCATGCGCACCAGGTAGCGGTCGTACACATCGCCATTGGTGCCGGTGGGCACTTCAAACTCATACTGCTCATAGCCCATGTACGGCTGGCGCTTGCGGATATCGTAATCGGGGCCAGAGCCGCGCAGGCTGGGGCCTGTCAGCCCCCATTGGATGGCATCTGCGGCAGAGATCTTGCCGATATTGCGCGTGCGATCCATGAAGATGGGGTTCTTGGTCAGCAGGGCGTGATACTGGTCAAGCCGCACCGGGAAGGTGCGGATAAAACGCCGCACCGAGATCTCAAAATCAGCCGGCACATCTCGCCACAGGCCGCCCGGGCGAAAAAAGGTGGTCATCATGCGCTGGCCCGAGCACATCTCTAAAATGTCCAGGATGGCTTCACGCTCGCGGAAGCAGTACAAGAAGACCGACATCGCCGCCAGGTCGAGGGCATGCGTGCCCAGCCACACCAGGTGCGAGGCGATGCGCTGCAGCTCAACCAGGATGACACGAATGGCCTGGGCGCGGGGCGGCACATCCAGCTCGGCCAATCTTTCAATCGCCATGCAGTAGGCCAACACATTGCCGGTTGTGTTCAGGTAATCCAGGCGGTCAGTCATCACGGCGGCCTTTTCAAAAGTCTTGGCCTCCATGTTCTTCTCAATGCCGGTGTGCAAGAAGCCCACATCAGGGATGCAGGTGACGACGATCTCGCCATCCAGCTCTAAGAGCAAGCGCAGCACGCCGTGCGTGGAGGGGTGCTGGGGGCCCATGTTCAAGAGCACGGTTTCGCCCTTCAAGGCCCGCTCAGAGACCAGGTGTCTCAATTCATCTAGGTTGACTTCAGAAAAAGTGATATCAGACATACGCCTAAGCCTCTGTATACCCTGGGCGGTGCTTGCGAATGGCGATCTCATCGAAGTTGAAGGAGAACTGCGGCTCTTCGTAACCCAGGGGGTAATCTTTGCGCAGCGGGTGGCCTTCCCAATCGGCGGGCATCAAGATGCGGCGAAGGTCTGAGTGTCCCTCGATGTAGATGCCGAACATATCGAACAGCTCGCGCTCCTGCCAGTTGGCGCTGCGGTAAACGCCTTCTACCGTTGGCAAGGCAGGGAAATCGCCATCCAGCGGCACGCGCAGGCTCAGGCGCAGGTTGTGCTCATTCGAATACAGGGTGTAAATAATGTGGAAGCGCGGCGCCTGTTCGGGCCAATAATCGGAGGCCGTCACGTCGCATAAAAAATCAAAGCCGAACTCATCACGCAGAGTCCGGCATACCTCAACAATCTGACCGGCGGGTACCAGCAGGGCCGGTGGGGATTTCATCTCCGCGGCGTCTTCGACCCCGAAGCGCTCTTTGACATTCCTCAAAACACTTCTCAGTTGTTCATCCGCCATGCTCACTCGCTCCTAAGCCCAATCCTTCATCTTTTCTTGCTTCACCTTCTCATACAGGGTCACAATGCCGTGGATGAGGGCCTCGGGTCGCGGCGGGCAGCCCGCCACGTAGACGTCCACCGGGACGATCTCATCTACACCCTGAACGATGGCGTAGTTGTTGAACACCCCCCCACAAGAAGCGCAGTCGCCCATCGAGATGACCCACTTGGGGTCGGGCATCTGGTCGTACAGGCGGCGCAGAACCGGCGCCATCTTGCGCGTCACGCGCCCTGCCACGATCATCAGGTCAGATTGGCGCGGGCTGGCACGCATCAGCTCCATGCCAAAGCGGCTCATATCATAGTGCGCCGCCTGGGCCGCCATCATTTCGATGGCGCAGCAAGCCAGGCCGAACAGCATCGGCCACATGGCATTGGTGCGCGACCAGTTAACGGTCTTTTCTAACGTGGTGGTGACCACACCCATATTGCCAAGTTTTTGCTCTATTCCCATTGAAGAGCTCCCTTCTTCCAGGCATACACGTACCCAACCAATAAGATGACAATAAAGATGGACATCTCAACCAGGGCAAAGACCCCCAGGTCCTGGCTGATAAACTTGTGCAAGACAACTGCCCAAGGCAAGAAGAATATGATTTCGATATCGAACAGGATGAACAAAACCGCCACCAGGTAAAATTTGACCGGTATGCGGCGGTTAGCAGACCCAAACGGGATCATGCCCGATTCATAAGGCATGCTCTTGCGCTTGGTAGCGCGCCGGGGGCCAAACAGGTGCCCCAAGGCCACCACCAAAAAACCTAACGCGATCGCCAACAGGATTATGACAGCAACAGGGACAAAGTCTGAGAGCATAGCAATTCCTCTAGGCCGAAAGCCTTACCCGGGTTGTGAATACATTGTTACGATTGGAAAGTTTATCACATGCATAGGTTGGTGTCAATTTTCACGAAGGCGATAAACCTAACCCAAATAATCTCGTAAATAGCGGCTGCGGGTGGGGTGGCGCAGCTTGCGCAAAGCCTTGGCTTCGATCTGCCGGATGCGCTCACGCGTGACGTTGAAAGCCTGGCCCAC
>Ga0116144_10002573_pt1 | contig 19385 bp, 14 predicted proteins | sample AD_UKC035_MetaG_FD_89746 | JGI IMG/M metagenome (GOLD analysis project Ga0116144, IMG submission 89746) | Active sludge microbial communities of municipal wastewater-treating anaerobic digesters from USA - AD_UKC035_MetaG | ecosystem: Engineered > Bioreactor > Anaerobic > Digestate | place: USA...
ATTGCAGGGCACAAAGTTGTTCGTCAGGATGGCGATCAGGCGTTCACGCGGCGAATCGATCACCCGCGTGGCGATCACTCCGGCGGCATTGCAGCCAAAGCCCATGGCCATGGTCAGGGCCTGTTTGCCGTGCGCGCCGGCCTTCTTGAACAGCCAATCCAGGTTGAAGGCCACCCGCGGCAGGTAGCCCAGATCTTCAAGGATGGTAAATACAGGGAAGAAAATGGCCATCGGCGGCAGCATCACGCTGACCACCCAGGCCAGGCCGCGAAAAACACCGTGCCAGATGAAACCGGTCAGCCACCAGGGCAGGCCCCAGGCAGTGAAGAGCGCCGCGGCCTGGTCTTCGATCCAAAAGAAGGCATTGGCCAGCAAAGCAGAGGGTACGTTAGCGCCGACAATGGTCAGCCAAAAGACCACCGCCAGCAGCAAGAGCATGATCGGCAGGCCAAAGATAGGCGAGGTAACGATGCGGTCGATGCGCTGGTCGAGGTCATAGTTGCGATCACCTTTCGGGTGAACGGCGCGGCGGGCAATGGCCTCAGCCTCGGTATACAGCGACTTGACGATCTCATCGCGGAAGTTATCGCCCAGGGTCGGGCGCAAGACATCGACGCGCTCCAGCAAAGCCTGGGCCGTCATCGGTTCGCCGGATACAGCAGGATTGGGGGTAGATGGATTGGTCATGGCTGCACCTTACTGCCGCCCACCGAGGGCGATCTTCTTTGAAAACTGCATATCGGCGCGGCCCTGGGCACCGGCCAGTTCGATCAACTCGCCGTTCATCAGGGCCTGCTGCACACGGGCATCACCGTCCAGCAAGCGGATTGCCAGCCAGCGCGGGTTGGGTATATTGGGAGCCAACTGAAGGATATGCGGCACCAGCTCTTCCACCGCCCGCTGGAAGGCATCTGTCCCCCGCACCGGGCGCGGCTGGGTGTGTACCTGGCCTTTGATCACGCTGTCCACCGTCATCAACAGGGTCTGGATGCCCTCGCCGGTGCGGGCGGTGATGGGGATAGCTGGCACACCCAGGTCGCGGGCCAGGCTGCGGGCATCCACCTCCAGCCCCTTGCGGCGGGCCTCATCCATCAGGTTGATGGCTACCACCACCTTGTCGGTGATCTCCATCACCTGCAGGGCCAGGTTCAGGTTGCGCTCAAGGGCAGTGGCATCGGTGACCACAATGGTGCAGTCGGGCTGGCCAAAAAGCAAGAAGTTGCGCGCCACCTCTTCATCCTGCGAGGCCGAGAGCAGTGAATAGGTGCCGGGCAAATCCACCAATTTATAACGCACGTCATTGAACACATAGCCCCCTTCGGCACGCGTTACGGTTTTACCGGGCCAGTTGCCGGTGTGCTGGTTAAGGCCGGTGAGGGTATTGAAGACGGTGGATTTGCCGGTATTGGGGTTGCCAGCCAGGGCCACCACCCGGTCAAAAGCCTCGACCTTGAGCCCCATTTGCGCCAGTTGGGCATTGGCCGGGCAGGTCTCGCAGGGATCTTGTAAGCGTTTGGATTTGCGTAGCATCATATGAATTACCTCATAGACAGCAATGATTCAAAAAAGGAATACCGCAGGGACGCAGCGGCTGAAGTTCAGCCGAGAGAACACGTTCAAATAGGCCGCACCCAAACCTGGTCAGCCTGGTCTTTGCGCAGAGCGATCAATGTACCGCGCACACGATAGGCACGCGGGTCGCCAAAAGCGTTGAGCAGCTCAGGGTAGATCTGCGTGCCGGGGGTCAGGCCCAGGTCTAAGAAGCGGCGGCGGGTGAACCCCTGGCAGGCCGGATCCAGTTCCACGATCTCGGCCGGCTGGTGCTTCTTGAGCACCCACAGCGGTACCACGCCAGCGTCGCGCCCCGCAAGCTCTACCGCCTGGAGGAGAATATTGGCCGCCACCACAGGCGCCAGGCGGAATTCACTTTCGCCATCCGTCAGCACCATGCGAGAGGGGCTGCTCTCAACCAGGCGCAGCACCTGGTTAAGACGGATGCCCTCGGCCTGGATCTGAGCGTAAGCCAGGGGCGGCTCGTCTTCAATGTGCACCACCCTGCCGGGCGTTTCAACCGGCCAGCGGGTGAGCGGATGACCCTGCAAAACAGGCACCTGCCCATAGCTATCGGGGATTGGGTCGCCGTGCGGGTCGCTGCGCGGGAAGCCCATTGCCGCTGCCATCTCTTCCACCTGGGCAGTGGTCAGGCGGTGCTCGCGGCGGTGGGCTTCTTTGTGGATGCGCTCAAGGGGCATGCGGGCCTCATCTGCCAGGTAACGCTCCCACAAGCGGTGGGCGCGCGTTACCTGCATGGCCCAACGCTCGCCTTCTACGCTGAGCTGTAAGCTGCTGCCCGCATCACCACCGCTGCCGCCCACCCTCAGCAAGCCCTGGCCCGCCATGCGTTCAACCAGGCGTAAGACCTGGCGGTCAGATAATCCCAGGGCCGCTTTCAAGCCGCTGCTGGTCTCGCTGCGCCCTTCCCACTGCACATCGAGCAGATGCTTGAGGGCGTCTTCCACCTGTTCGCGTTCAACGCCTGCCCGCCAGCGGGCATAAGCGCTAAAAGGCCACCAGCGGAACAAGCTGTTCTCGGTTTTGGAGCCGTTCTTTTGAACCGGCATTGACTGCGTCATAACACCTCCACAAAGACCTGCTTGGTCACCGGCGGACCCAAGACGAGCATCTGCGTCTGCCCGGTGATGCGTAAAGATAAGTTTTCATCGAATGGTGAATAATCAATGATAACGATCCGCTCGCCTGGGGTCAGGCCGAGCTGTTCCAGGTAGCGTAAGAACTCAGGCCGGGTATCGCCAGCCCGGCGCACCACCGCCTGCTGGTCGGGGCGCAGATCAGCCAGGGGCAGCAGGGATTCAGAAGGCAGCTTGAGATCGACCCCCGGAATGGGCTCGCCGTGCGGATCGTAAGCGGGATGGCCCAGGGCCTGGGCAATGCGCTCTTCAAACTCTTCAGAAATGACATGCTCCAGGCGGTCGGCTTCCTGGTGCACCTGGTCCCAGGCATAACCCAACACCTGCACCAGGTAGGTTTCAAGCAGGCGGTGGTGTCGCACCACTTCCAGGGCCGCCTGGCGGCCGCAGGGCGTCAATTCTACCCCGCGATGCTTTTGATACATCACCAGGGGCGGGGTGGCAGCAGCCAGCTTCTGCACCATGCCCGTTGCCGAGGCCGGTGCCACCCCCATGCGCTCGGCAATCTGGGTGGTGGTGGCAAGCGCGCCACAGGCGGTCAGCTCATAGATGACCTTGAGATAATCTTCGACAGCATTGCTGAAAGTGCCAGTTTCTTTCATAGACTAAAACTCTATTTAGGATAAACTAAATATTATTTTAGTCTTAATAAGACAACCTGTCAAGTCACATCTGCGCCAGGCGGCGCACCAGGGCAGAGCGCATTGAAATACCAGGCCTCACTCCCTGGGGCGTCTTGCCAAATACATTATAATTACCGTGAATCCGGGATAAAGGATTTCCTTATTTGTGCGCACAGAAAGCGAGACACCCCCTCATGGAAAGCTTGAGCTACCCACCAACCCGTACCGCTGACCAGGTTGACGATTATCACGGCACCCCCGTGGCAGATCCTTACCGCTGGTTAGAAGACACCGACTCAGCCGAAACCAGGGCCTGGGTTAAGGCCCAGAACAAGCTGACTTTCGGCTTCTTAGAGAGCATTCCCCAACGCCAGCCCATCCGCCAGCGCCTGACCGAGCTATGGAATTATCCCCGGGCCTGGGCGCCGCTGCGCAAAGGCGGGCGCTACTTCCAACTGCGCAACAGCGGCCTGCAGAACCAGGACGTGCTCTACGTGCTCGACAGCCCGGATGGCGAACCGCGCCTGCTGCTCGACCCCAACACCCTCTCAGAGGATGGCACGGTGGCGCTCCACGGTTGGGCGCTAAGCGAAAACGGCCGCTACCTGGCTTATGCCACCAGCGCCAGCGGCTCTGATTGGCAGACCTGGCATGTACGGGATGTAGACAGTGCGCAAGACCTGCCCGACCTGGTCGAGTGGAGCAAATTCTCAAGGGCTGCCTGGAAGAACGACGGAACCGGCTTCTTCTACGCCGCCTATGACCGCCCCAGCCAGGGCCAGGAATACCAGGGCGCTAATTATTTCCAGAAGCTGTACTTCCACCGCCTGGGCACCTCTCAGAAAGCAGACATTTTGGTTTACGAGCGCCCCGATCAAAAAGAGTGGGGCTTCAGCCCGCAGGTGAGTGAAGATGGCCGCTACCTGGTGGTTGAAGTGTGGGTGGGCAGCGACGTGCGCAACCGCCTGTTCTACAAAGACCTGCACAACAACGAGCCTTTTGTTGAGCTGATCAGCGAGCTGGAAGCGGGCTATAACTTCATCGGCAATGACGGCCCGGTCTTTTATTTCCGCACCAACCTCCAGGCCCCCCGCGGCCGCCTGATTGCGGTAGACATCCACCAGCCCGATCAGGCCAACTGGCGCACCCTCATCCCCGAGGCCCCTGATGTACTCGAGGCGATCAAGATCGTCAAAGACCAGTTCGTAGCCATCTACCTGCACGATGCCTACCACCAGATGCGCCGCTTCCGCATAGACGGCACGCCGCTGGGCGAGATCAAGCTGCCCATGATTGGCTCCATTATCTACGACTCGGACAACTGGGGCTTCAACGGAGGCCGCCACGACCCCGATCTGTTTTACGCCTTCCAATCTTTCGCCTGCCCTACCACCATTTACCGCTACGATTTTGCCACCGATACCAGCCAGGTGCTCTTTACCCCGCCGATTGCCTTTGATTTCAGCCCCTACGTCACGCGCCAGGTGTTCGTCTCGAGCAAAGATGGCACTCGCATCCCCATGTTCCTGGTGCACCGGCGCGATATGCCCGCCTCGCCGCCCCAACCCACCCTGCTTTACGGTTACGGCGGCTTTGCCGTCTCGCTCACGCCCGGTTTTGCCGTCAGCCGCCTGGCCTGGCTGGAGATGGGCGGCGTGCTGGCAGTGGCCAATTTGAGGGGCGGCGGCGAATACGGCGAAGAATGGCACCAGGCCGGCACCTTTGAGCACAAACAAAACGTGTTCGACGATTTCATTGCCTGCGCCGAGCACCTCATTGCCTCTGGCATCACCTCGCGCGACAAGCTGGCGATCCAGGGCGGTTCCAACGGCGGCCTGCTGGTGGGCGCCTGCCTCACCCAGCGTCCCGATCTCTTTGCCGCCGCCCTGCCTGCCGTGGGCGTGATGGATATGCTGCGCTTCCATAAATTCACCATTGGCTGGGCCTGGGTCAGCGACTACGGCTGTTCTGACCAGCCGGAGGCGTTCAAGTACCTTTACGCCTATTCGCCCCTGCACAACCTCAAACCCGGCACCCCTTACCCTGCCACCCTGGTGACCACTGCCGACCACGACGACCGGGTGGTGCCGGGGCATTCCTTCAAGTTTGCGGCTGCCCTGCAGGCCGCCCAGGGCGGCCCTGCCCCCACCCTGATCCGCATCCAAACCAAGGCCGGGCACGGCTTTGGCAAGCCCACAGCAGTGATCATTGATGAATACGCCGACATGTGGGCTTTCCTGGCAAAGATATTGGGCATGTAGGCACTGAGTGGGTTATGGATGTATTGAGCATCATCGAGAAGCTGAACGCTGGAATGGCCGAGAAGGTTGAGATTGACGCCCTGCAAGCAGCGTTGAGCGGCGGGAAACTGGTGCTGGCCCAGCGCGGCAGCATTGCTGTGGGCGAGAGCGTCAATGGCTCGATCCTGCTGGCCGGCGAAACGATCCACTTCACCCTCACGGCTGAGGCGCTGGAGAAGTTGATGCCCAAGGCTTACCTGCCGCCGCCTGCCCCGTCCTTTGACCAGCTGCCCGCACCCGGAACCCTACCCCCTGGTTATCATATGCCTTTCGAGCGCAACCAGGCTTTCACCGGCCGCGAGCAAGAACTGAGGTCGTTGGCAAAGAATCTGCCTGGCCCTGTGGCAGTCACCGGGCCGGGTGGCGTAGGCAAGAGCCAATTGGTGGTGGAATTTTGCTACCGCTGGGGACGCTACTTTCACGGTGTACATTGGATCAACGCCATACATCCAGAGACCATCGCAGCCGAGATTGCCGTTTGCGGGGCAGAGATGGGTCTGCCCGGCTGGCCAAATGACCAACCATCCCAGATACAGCGCACTTTACGCGCCTGGCAAGAGCAGCCCTTACGCCTGGTCATTTTAGACAACCTGGAAGAGCCTGCCGCCCTGCAAACCTGGCTGCCCAGGCTGGTGGGAGTGCACCTGGTGATCACTTCGCGCCAAGAGCGCTGGCCCGGCGGCCTGTTGAAGACCCTGGTCATCGAGACTTTGCCCCGCCCGAAGAGCCTGGTTCTCTTACAAACTCTGGCCCCACGCCTGTCCGGCTGCCACGAAAGCCAGTTGAACGCGCTGGCTGAGCGCCTGGGCGACTGGCCCCTGGCGCTTGACCTGGCCGGGCGCTACCTGGAAGATCGCCCAGGCATCTCTACAGACGATTACTTGCATGAATTGGATACAGCCGGCAGTGTCCTGGCGCACACATCACAGAAGGATTGGACCACCCAGGCCGACAGCCCCACTGACCACGCCACCAGCTTGCATGCTACCTTCCAATTGAGCTGGCAGCGCCTGGCAGAAAAATCCCCCATAGATGCCAGGGCGGCTCAGCTCTTCTGCCTGGCAGGCTGGTGCGCGCCAAACACCCCAGTTCCCCCGCGCTTGCTGTGGCAGGCCGCGGCTGAAGATCCCGAGATGCTTTCGGTCGAAGAGGGCGATCTCGGCAAAGATTTCCATCGTCACCTGCTTTCCGTCCCCCCAGAATGTGACCGCACCCTGAACCGCCTGTATGCCCTCGGATTGGCCCGCCGCCTGGATACCGGTCCTACCCTGCATCCCCTGCTGGCCGAATTTGCCCGCAGCCTGGCCAACGCCAGTGCCCTGGAACACCTAGCTCAGGCATTGGCAATGACATCTAACCAGGCTATCGATACCGGCTTGCCGGCTGCTGGCCTTCTACTGCGCCCCCACTTACAAACCGTTGCCCAATGGGCTGAAACACACCGGCTGGAAGATGCTGGAACATTGTGGAACAACCTGGGCTCTCACATGGAAATGCTGGCCGAATACACCTTGGCCCAAACGGCCTTTACAAAAGCGCTGGCGTTGAACGAACAGGTTTTTGGAACCCTTCACCCCAAGTTGGTCATCAGCCTCTGCAACCTGGGGCGTGTGCAGTCCCGCCTGGCTGACTTATCCCTGGCACGGAGCACGCTTGAGCAAGCGCTGATGCTTGGCAGGCACGTACTCGGCCCCCAAAATGCTGTAATCGTAACCATCCTCAGTAACCTGGGGTTGGTGCTGAAAGACCAGGATAATCTACCTGAAGCCCTTCAAGCTTTCCGGCAAGCCCTGGCCATTGACAAGCAACTTAACCGGCAAGGCGATCCGAATGCTACGATACTTAACAACCTGGGCATGGTGCTACAAAAGTTAAACGACCTGTCTGCCGCTCGGGATTCTTATGAACAAGCATTAGCAATATGGGAGAAGACCCTGGGGCCAACGCACCCACAGGTCTCTTTGGCGCTCAACAACCTGGGAACCCTGCTGCAAGACATGAACAATCTACCCGCCGCGCAGGAGGCCCTTCAACGGGCATTAGATATTGATAGGCAGGTCTTTGAGCCACAACACCCACGCATTGCAATCCGCTACAATAACCTGGGCAATGTACTGTATGCACAAGGCAACCTGGCTGCCGCCCGCTCGGCGTTTGAACAGACGCTGGCGATCTGGAAAACGGTATTAGGCGACGAGCATTCTCAAATTGCCATTGGCCTCAACAACCTGGGGATGGTATTGAAGGACCAGGGCGATCTTCAGGCGGCACGGCAGGCTTACGAGCAGGCACTGGTCATTGACGAAAAGGCATTAAAGCCCCAGCATTCAAGGATCGCCCTACATACTTACAACCTGGGATGCCTTTTATTTACCTTGGGCGACCTGCCCGCAGCGCGTACCTGCTTTGAGCGCAGCCTGGGCATTTATGAGGTATCGCTGCCGCCCGGGCATCCAGATATCGAGAGGGCTCGACGTTGGCTCAAAAGGGTCGACGCCCAACAGCCCGGGCCGGGGGCGTGCCCTTAGCAGCGGCAAAGTACGAGCGCAGCATTGGCAGGAGCGGTATAATTGTGCCCATGCGAAAAATAACCCTCCTGATCACCTTGCTGTTCTGCCTTACCCTGACCGGATCCACGGCCTTATCACAAACCAATATCCAGGTCTACCTGCCTCTGATCGCCAATCTTGATACCTCTGCCTGGTTGGGACCAGATGGAGGCAGCGTGGTTGCCGTGGCACTCGACCCCCAAAATCCCGAAACGGTATATGCCGGCACCTGGGGACGCGGGGTCTTTAAAAGCGTGGACGGCGGCGCCAGTTGGCTGCCCGCCACGAACGGATTGGACAACCTGTACATCCAGTCCCTGGCTGTAGACCCGCTTGTGCCCAGCGTGCTCTACGCCGGCACTTATAAGGATGGCATGTACAAATCCCTGGATGGGGGCCAGAGCTGGTTTGCGATCAACACCAACATCCAGGCCGAAGCCATCGTCTACACCATTGCCATCGACCGCTCTGATTCAAACTATATATACATCGGCACGCGCGGCATCTCAAACAACGGCGAACCGCCGTGGAATGGCGTGGCCTACCGCAGCACAGATGGGGGAGCCAACTGGGAAAAGATGATCACCAGCCTCGGCGGGCGTGACGCCCAAGATTGGGTCTATTCGCTGGCTGTCCATCCCATTTACCCCTCCAGGGTGTATGCCGCCGGGCATGGAACCGGGCCCTTTCGCAGCGTGGACCGGGGTGATACCTGGCTGTTCATTGGCGACGACACTGTGGACGATTCTGGGCGTGCCATTGCTGCCGACCCTCACTCGGTATCTCCCATCGTCCTATACTACGGTGTGTGGCACGGAGCGGGGATTTACAAATCCACCGATGGCGGCAATAACTGGGAACACCACCAGTCTGGCTTATGGGGCACCAAAATCTACCAGATCGCCATGGATCCCCAGGTCCGAGATACGCTCTACCTGGCAACTTTTACCACCGGCGTGATCAAATCAATCGATGGCGGCGAGGAGTGGAAACGCATGGGGTTGGATGGCACAGGCATCTTCAGCCTGGTGATCAATCCGCTCAACTCGCAGACGGTCTACGTGGGGACTTCAAACGATGGCATTTACCGCTCAGATGATGGCGGCACCACCTGGTACCACCGCCAAAGCGGCCTGCAAGCATCTTCGGTCACCGGACTGGTGGTAGATCCCAACAACCCAAGCCGCATCTTCGCCAGTCTGAACGGGGGCGGGGTGATGCAGTCGACCGACGATGGGGATACCTGGGTTGATATGAACATCGGGCTGTTGGATAAGGCCGTGCGCGGCCTGGCTCTCGACCCGCTTCACCCATACCTATACGCATTAACCTACTCAACTGGGCTGTACCGCTGCGACCTGTCCAGCGGCACAGCCTGGGTCCCTGTATCGATTGCCTTGCCCGAACCCAGCCTGGCCTCCCAGCAAGCCGCATCCCTCCTGCCAGGGATGGAGCCCGACGAAGAGGTGCCATCAGGCGCAGACGAGATACAGAGCGTCGCATTGCTAGACATAGCCTTTGCGCCATCTGCACCCAATACCGCTTACCTGGGCACCGAAGGCGGCGGTGTGTACTACAGTCTGGATGGTGGTATCAGTTGGGCGCCCACCGGGCTGACCAACACCACCGCCTGGAGCCTGGCGGTAGACCCTGTGAATGCCCAGCAGGTCTACGCTGCCACCAATGTCGCCGGTTATCTGCCTCGCTCAAGCAACGGCGGGGCAAGCTGGGAGATTTTTGAAACCCCACAGGTTATTTTCAATTCACTGGCCTTCTCACCCACCGCGCCCAGCACCCTGTACGCCGGGACAGATGGGGGGGTGTATACCTACACCACCTCGGGCGGCTGGCAGTTGGCGGGTCTGGCAGGCATCCCCATTCGCGTCATCGCCCCTGACCCCCAAAATCCTGGCATCATCTACGCCGGCACAGATTCAGGCGCTTACCTGTCCACCGATGACGGAAAGACCTGGCAGCCCGGCCCGCTTGAGCTGAACGGCTGGGGGGTGCAGGCCATCACCTTTGACCCACAAAACAAGCACGTGGTGTATTTCAACACCACTGTGCATGGGATACTGCGTATTTATCATTAAAAGTCAGGAGATTCATAGCTTGGGGTTGATAGGCAAGAACAACTGCCCTATCAACCCCAAATTATTTAAGGCCGCAGTTCGATCAATTCAATTTGATCGACACAAGGGCTGCCGGATGTTGTGCGGCAGACCGCGCCGGTCAGGCGCAAAGAGGCACCATCACCCACCGGGGTGCCATCATCACAGATAACCCTGAAGTCTGTCGGGGTAAAATCATCCGCCAGGCCGGGCATCTGATTGGGGCCCGGCTCACCCGCAGCAGGCACGCTGACGAAAATCGCCAGGGTGCGGTCGGGGTCGGCAGGATCGCTCAACAGCACAAAGCACGCCTCGCGGCAGGATGTTTGGGCAGGCATGCGCAGGACCCCTTCAATGACCACCCGCCGCCCAACCGGGTATTGGCCCACAGCATCAAAAGTCACCGGGGTGGGCGGCAAGAACTGGTGATATGCCCCGCTGGTCGCCAGGTAGATCAGCCCGGCGCTGCTCGCCAGGAAAGTCAGCGCCAACAAGATCGTGACCAGGGTGCTTGCGAAAGAGGCCTTCTCCAACGCCGGGCGCGGCCCGGGCGCAAACTGGCTCTCAACCTGGCGGCGGAATTCCAGCGGGTCAGACAGGCCTACGAAAAGGTGCACCTGCTGGTTGGTTTGGGCCACCATCAGGCGGCCCAGCTTGAAGGGGCTGATGGCATGCGTGGCCATAATGGTGACGATCTCTGGCAGTGCAATATCCACTTTTTGAAGCAAGAGGCCGCCGTAACGTCCCAAAATGCGTTTGTCAGTCACCACCAACTCGCTAAATAGCAGCCCCACCAGCTCAGAGAGCGCCGCCAGCATGAACAGAAAAGCCACCACAAAGAACACGTAAAGCCACGGGCGATAAACCTGGCCCACCATGGCGCCGGGGCTGTATGGCAAGATGTTCAAGATCTGCGGCAGCCAACTGGCAGGCAGGGCATCTAAGAAGCGGTAGCCCAGCAGGGTAGCCGCGCCGCACGCCAGGTTCACCACCACCATGATCAAACCAGCCGGGTGGCGGCGGGCCCGGTAGACCGGGCGTTCATCCGCTTGCAGCAGACCCTGGCTGTAGCCGCCCAGGTGCAGATCCACTGGCTGCGGCGGGTTCAGGGCCGCTTCTAGCTGGGCAATGGCCTGCGCTTCTGCCGCACTGTCAGAGGCTTTTCCGTTCAGCAGGGGGCTCGGCGCTGCGCCAGGCACTGGAACGGCATGGTTGGCGGGCTTCTGGCGCGCCAGCAAGCTGGGGTCTGAGGGCGGCTCGGTGGGCAAAGCATCAGCGGGTCGTCCAGGGGACCTGGGCAGGGTGGGTGCGCTGACCAACTGACTTTCCACCTCGCAGCCGTCCAAGGGCGCATTGCACAAGGGGCAGCGGCCGTTCTCGGTCGCTTTCATCAGGCCATCGCCATTGGGGCACAGGCCGTGAACGGTGACCACGAATTGCGCACTGCAAAAACGGCACTGCTTGGCGTCTGCTCGGATGACATTCGAACAGCGCGGGCAGACCTTGGTTTCCTGGCTCATGCCTTCTCCTCTGGCTCAGCCTTGTCTTTAGCCTCTGCTTTCTGGCGTTTTTCCATCCGGTTGGCCGCCAGTTGGATGATGATCCCCACGCAAAGCAAAGCCAAGAAAACAATCGCCGACAGGCCGCTGCGCAGGTCAAGCATGCGCGTGATCAGGGTGGCCCCAAACCAAGAGGTGATCCCGATCAGCGCCCAGTCGAACAAGGCCGCCATCAAGGCCGTGCCGATGATGCCGCCAACAATAAAGATAACTGTGCCCAGCGGGCTGCTGTTTACCTGGCCCAGGCTCACCGTGCCCACCTGGATGCCAATCGACTGCGCCAGTACCACCAGCCCATACCCCCCGGCGAAGAAACCCACCACCACAGCCGCCACTTTCTGCAAAGAAACAGCCAATAAGGCCCCCACCAGCCCGGCGACCACCGCCACGACCGCCTGCTGCCAGGATGCCGTGGTATGAAAATAAACTGCCGAGATATACAAGCCGGCAACCAGGCCGACCACAGCCGAAAGCAGCCAATACAACTTACGCCCGGCTACCAACAGCATCACCCCCAAGAGGGCCAATACAGGGGCAGATTGAAGTTCCATAATCATTACTCCTCACACGCTGTTTTTCTGATGGCAGAACCTATCAGGCTTCTTCATATACCGGCAGGGTAAAGTAAAAGACAGAACCCTGCCCAGGCTCGCTCTCGACCCAAATGTGCCCACGGTGGGCCTCGACTGCCAGGCGGCAAAACGCCAACCCAAGGCCGCTCCCGCTGCCTTCTACCCGCCCGGTGACGAATTTGCTGAAGATGTGGGCGATCATATCGCCGGCAATCCCCGGGCCGTTGTCGCGGATCGACACGCACAGCATCCCCCCCTCTGACTCTTGGGCCAGGCCCACCCGCACCTCGCCGCCGCTGGGGGTGAACTTGATGGCATTGCCGATCAGGTTTTGCAGCACCCGGCTGATGACGCTGTGATCGACATTGACCGGCGGCAGGTTGTGCAGCAGATCGCTGGATAGATGAATGCCTTTCTCTTTGCTCAGGGGGGACTGCATCTTCAAAGCCCCGGTGATCAGGTCCGCCAGGTCTACCGGCGCCGGGTTGAGCGGCATTTGCCCGGTTTCCAGGCGGGTCACTTCCAGGATGGCGTCCAGCAAATCCATCATGCGCGCACCGCTGGCGCGTGCCACCTTGAACAACGTGGCGCGTTCTTCCTCAGTCGGCGGGTTAGGCTGGCTGAGCACATCCACGGCGAACATCACATTGCCCAAGGGGTTGCGCAGGTCGTGCACCATGGTATGGGCCAGGTCATCGCGCAGCTTCTCCACCTGCTTGCGTTCAGAAATATCCTGCTTGACGGAGATAAAGTAGGCAATCTCGCCCTGGTCATCTTGAACGGGGGCAATGGTCTGCTCTTCAGTATAAAGCGTGCCATCTTTACGCCGGTTGATCGTTTCACCATGCCAGACCTGGCCCGCCAGGATCGTTTGCCACAAGGCCTGGTAGTAGGCATCGTCATGTTTGCCCGATTTGAGCAGGCGCGGCGTCTGGCCTTTCAATTCATCCATGGCGTAACCCGTCAGGCGCGTAAAGGCCGGGTTGACCCATACGAACACCCCCTGGCGATCAAGGATGGCAATGGCGCTGGCGGCAGCTTCTAGGGCCACGCTCTGCAAGCGCAGTTGTTCCGAGGTGCGCCGGAGCTGGGTAATGTCGTGCATCACGATCAGGCGGCCCGCCGTCACATCACCCCGGCTTTGCAGGGTGGTGATCGAGACATCCAGGCTGCGCGTATCACTGATCGAGATGCAGGCACTGGCCCTTTGCCCCTCTTCGCAGCAGCAGGCCAAGAGATCGGGGGTATTGGCAAAGGCTGCCGCGGCATCCTGCCCAACCACATCTCCGCTCACAGACAGCATTTCTTGAGCCGCCGGGTTGATATCCAAGACCCGGTCATGCTTATCCAACACAACCACGCCATCTGCCATCATCTCAACAATGGCCTCGCGTGCCACGGGCACCAATTCAAACAGGTGGAAACGGAAAATACCCAGGGAATACAGCAGGCCCGATAGCGCAAATGAGAGCGGGGTCGGGTCAATACCCCGCACCGGGCTGAGGCCGCTCAAGTAAATGGCATTGCCCAACCACGGAACAGCCGCCCCCGAAAGGACGATCACCGCCTGGCGGCGGTACAACCGGGGATAGCGGAAGATAGCCCACACCAGGGCCAGGGTGCCTGCCAGGATGAGCAGGTACCCATAACCGGCGAAGACCCAAAACACCCAGCCGTGCCCATACACCAACTGAGAACCCGCCTCTGAAGTGGCAGGCACAATTTGCGTCCACAGCCAGCCATGCACGTCATTGGTCCAGGCCGCAACGATCGTAAGCAGAGGAATGAGCCAGATCAAGAGCGAATAGGGGCGCTTGAGCCACTTGGCCTGGTGTGTATATTCCAGCACGAAGAAGAACCAAAAAACAGGCAGGCTGGTGATGCCAAAATACTGGAACCTGGCCCACAGGATCTTGGCTTCGGGCTGCTGCACAGCCAGCTCCAGCCCGTTGGCAAAGGACCATTCAGCCGCCGCCAACATCAGCAAGCCAAAAGAAAGCCCCCCCGCCACCCGCTGCCTGCGCAATGCTGCCATTGCCATCGCCAAAGCAAACAGCGTGGTGAAGAAAGACAGCAGTGCGACGTTGGAAACATACCAGGTCATATGTCTTTACAAATGATATCCATCATCATACCAAAAGTTAACCTGCCGTGCAACCACAAACCAACCTCTCCCCCTGCCTTCCAAAAACTGCCGCCTACCAAATCCCCGGGATCAGGTGCCAGCGCACCAGGCGGGCATAATCCCTGTAGCCGGGCAGGTCGCTGTGCAAAACACGGTCTTCGACCGCCGTCCGCACCACCATCAACAGCGCGCCCAACAGCCCCACGCCAATGGCCCAGGTGGAGCCAAGCAAAAAAGGCGTGCCGATCTCAAACAAGGCCGAACCCAAATAACCCGGGTGGCGCACAAAAGCATAAGGCCCGCTGCGGATCACCAACTGGCCGCGCTCTTTCTGGATGCGCAGCACCATCGAGAAGTAGGCATTGGCAACCATCGCCCAGGTGACCAGCCCATAGCCCAGGGCTGAAACCAGGAACCCAGCTGCCATCAACGGCATACCAAAACTGCCGCTGCCGCCCAGGCGCACCTGCAGCGCCGCAACCACGTACTTTGCCAGCACCGCCAGGCCATAAACGATCAAAATGATGCGGTCGGCGCGGTGAGGGCCCATCTGTCGCCTGGCGCGTTCAGCCAGCAGGCCCGGGCTGCGCGGCATCAACAAGATCGCATTGGCTGCCACCCAAATGGTATAGAGTGCCACCGTCAACCAGGCGCCGAGCCAATCCCAACGCCCCGAGATGCCAAATAACAGCGCGGCGATAAAGAAAATGCCAAAGACTTCGCGTGCCAGCCAGCGCAGCGCGCCCTTGGTTTCAGAAACCGGTGTAACAGGGGAGGACGATTCGTTCATCATGCATACATCCTTTCACACTCAAGTATACGTCTTTTCCGGCTTAAGTAAATCACCTATCGGATCGACCGGTAAATCGAAATGGCGCCGCGCAGGTTCTGCCAGGCGATGCCGACCGCCAAAACCAGGGCCGCCCACGCCAACCCGCTGCCCGCCCCAAAGCGCAGGTCAATCCAGGTCACCAGGCCCAAAGGCGCCAGCACAGACGCCGCACCCTGCACAGCCCCCCAAATGTTGGTCTGCGGCACGTTCTCCTCGGCAATGCTGGGTGACATTAAGGCCCGGCTTTGCGAGCGGCGCAGGATATCACAGGCGGCCGATAGGGCGGCGCTGGCGGATAAAAACGGCAGCAGGGCAGCCGCCAACAACCCCTCAGGCAGCAAAACCCCGGTCAAAAGCAGGGCCACCCACCCCAGCAAAGCCGCCAGGCACACCGGCTGGCACAGCTCGGCCCACAGCAGCCCCGCCGCTGAAAGCGGCAGGCTGCGCAAGACCCACCAGCGCGCCAGGTCGCTGCGCAGGCGGTGCGAGGCCAGCCCGCCCAGGGTGATGGCCCATATGCCCGCCAGCACCAGCCGCACCAGCCAGCCCAAGGGCAAGAACATGCCCACGCTCAGCCCAAACAGCCACAGCCAGGGCAAAACCTGCCCCAACCCCAAGGAGCGCCCGCTTTGCAAGAGGTCTTTCTGCAGCAGCGCCCAGGCCCCCGGCGAGCGCAGCAGGCGGCTGGGGGCATGAGCGCCGCCCAGGCGTTGGCGCAGTAAGATGGTCTCTGCCAGGTCAAAATTCGAGTAGCGGCGTGCCAGTTGAACAGCCGCCCGGCGGCTGGTCTCTTGAGCCGCCTGGCTCAGGTTGATGGAAGGCGAGGCCGCTGCCAGGAAAGCCAGCCCGGCAGCCAGCAAGATCAGGCCCAGGGCCAACCCCGCCGCCCAGCCGGCCCCGCCGATGCCAAAAGCCGCCTGGAGCGGGTAATACAGCGGGGCGCGCAAAACCTGCCACGGCCCAGGCATTGACGGAGCAGCCGCCCAGGCGGCTGCCAAAAGCCCGATCAGCGCGAGCACAACCGGGCGCAGCCAGGGCAGGTGCCTGCCGCGCAGGCGCAAGGCCCCAACCCCCCAGGCGGCTGCCAGCAGCGCGGCCTGCAATACCAGCACAATGCTCAAGGCACGCAGGCTGTTCACCACATACTGGATCAAAAAACCGGCCCGCTCGTGCCCAACCTGGATCTCTGCCAGGGCAAAAGCCAGGATGACCGCCCCCGCCGCAAAGGGCAAAAACACGCCGCTGAAATGAGAAAAGAACAACGCCAGCCCCACTCGCCGGCGGCTGACGAGCGTCTGGCAGATCAAGAAGGCGTCTTCTTCAGTGAACACAAAGGGGCTGCGCCGGGCAGCATCCCACAACTGCACCAGGCCCCAGGCCGCCAGCCCTAACAGCACCAGGTTGGCGCTCAACGGGGCCGGCTCTACAGGCAGGCGCACCAGCCATTCGGCCAGCGTTTGGCCCAGCAGGGCAAACACCGCCACCACCCACACCAACCAGAAAAAGACAAAGTAAGCCAGGTACATGCGGTTGGAGGAGGAGCGATCGCGCAGGTTATAACCCAACGCCGAAAGCCAGTACGCCAGGCGCGTCACCAGGCGGCGCCGGTACAGCATGAGAACAGGATCCATAGGCTTAGACAGAGGTCAGACAGCCCTTCTCGATCCGGTAGACATGATCGGCCAGGCCTTGCTTGATATCGGGATCGTGGGTAGAGAGCAAGATGGCCGCGCCTTCTTGGCGCAGCGCCTGCAGGTGCTGCCTGAGCAGTTCACTGCTTTCCGCATCCATGGCTGAGGTGGGCTCGTCGAGCAGCAGCACCTTAAAAGGACGGATCAGGGCAAACAGCACGCCCAGCTTCAGGCTCATGCCGCGCGAGAACAGGTGCGGGAACAGGTCACGCGCTTCCCATAAGCCAAAGGCCTTTAACAGCTTCTCAGCGCGGGCTTCAAAGCCCGCCTGGGCGCCGTGGGCAAGCGCCAAGAAGCGCAGGTGTTCCCAGGCCGTCAGCTCAATATAAAAGCGCGGCACATCGGGAACAAAGGCCAGTGCCCGGTGGGCCGGCTGGTCTTGGGTGAAGATGTCAAACCCATCTATCTTGATTTGGCCCGTGGTGGGGCGCAGCAGGCCGCTCAGGCACAGCAAAAAGGTAGATTTGCCTGAGCCGTTCGGGCCCTCAATGACCGCTACCTGGCCCGCTTCCAGGCTGAAATCGGTTAGCGTCAGGGCCTGGAAGGAGCCGTAAGCGTGAGAAAGGTTGGTCGCTTCGATAATTGGAGACATAGACTCACTTATACTCGCATCCCATCCGAAAGTCAACAAAATCCGGCCCCTAAGCCGTAAACGCCCCCAGCTCTACCCCCGCCAGGGCCTGGCGCAAATCAGCCGCCTTGAGGATGACGGCCACCCCGCGCACCCCTGAGCCGAGCGACAGCTCCTCTTCATTAAATACCGCCTGGTCGGCCAGCAGGCGCAGGGGATGCGGCAGGCCCAAGGGCGCAACCGCCCCCAGCGGGTAACCCGTCATCGCCAGCACTTCGGCCTCAGAGGCCATGCTCATGCGCGTTGTACACAGGTGCTGGCGCAGGGCCGGCCAAGAGAGCTGGCCCGGGCCCGCCACCAGCACCATCACAAAGGTCTCGCCCGGCAAGCGGAAGAGGATGCTGCGCACCACCTGCTGGGGGCGCTGGCCGCGCTCGCGGGCCGCCTGCTCCACCGAGTGCGGCGGCCCGGCATGGCGGAACAGGCGGTATGGGATGCCCAACGCATCCAGGGCCTGCGTGACGGGGGTTGACTCGGCTGCCGCCATCGGTCAGGCCAGAGGCGGGCGGAGCGCTTCGATCAACACGCGGTGCCCATGTGTCACCAGGCAGCCCTCGCGCTGGATCTGCTGGTGCAAGGCATACAGCTTTGGACGGTATTTTTCGATCGAGAAATCGGCGATCTGCCACTGGATGATGCGCAGGTAGAAAACGACCGCCCCAATGTCATAGAAACGTTCTTCGTGGAAAGCCTCTTGGCTGGTGAGGATCTCAAGGCCGCCTGCGGTCAGCTCTTGGATCATGGCCTCCAGCGTCCAGTCGCCGAACTCGTATTTCGGCTGGTCTTGCAGCAGCTCGTTCAGGCGGAAGTTATCTTGCCCGCCCACCTGCTGGGTCAAGAAGAGCCCCCCGGGGCGCAGGATGCGGAAAAGCTCGCGCCCACTGAAAGACCCATGCCGGTTGGCCACCAGGTCAAAACGGTTTTCGGGGAAGGGCAGGGGTTGGTCTGAGATGGCATCCACCACGTGCACACCCAGCGGGCCAAGCCGCCCGCGCGCCTCCGGAATATTGGGCACATAGCCCTCGGTGGCCCAGGTATCGGGCGGCAGCGGGGCCAGCGAGGCCAGCAGCTCGCCCCCGCCGGTGTCCATATCCAACAGCGCATCAATGCCTGGCAAGCGCTGGCGCAGCAGGGCCGTGTAATCCCAGGGTGGCTTCTGGCTGACCCAGCGCTCACCCACTGCCGAAAAATCCCAGCCTGCAAAAGCCAACTGCAAGCCATCTTCAATCAGTCGTTCAAACGCGTCTGTCATTGTTTCCTCATCGATATTAAGATGGTGCGATCATGGCGTCCGGTCATAAAGCCGGCGGTAGATGCTAAAAATCTCGTAGATGCCCGTCAGGTAAGAGCGCGTCTCATCGTAACGAATGACCTCCACAAAGAGGTCGGGGTCGCCGTCTGCCAAAGACAGCCAGGCGTACGCGTTGCCGGGGCCGCCGTTGTAAGCCGCCAGGGCGGCGTAGGTATCGCCGTCGAAATCACGGCGCTGCTTATCCAGGTAGCCCAGGCCCAGGTTGATGCTGACCAGGGGGCGGTACAGGTCGGCGGCGGTATAATCGGGCGGCCATTCCAGCAGGCTGGCAATTTCTTGCCCGGTGACGGGGATGATCTGCATCAGGCCGCGCGCCCCCGCCCCCGAAGCCACAAACCCCTCGAACAGGCTCTCCTGGCGCATCACGCTCCA
>Ga0116144_10002574_pt1 | contig 19379 bp, 18 predicted proteins | sample AD_UKC035_MetaG_FD_89746 | JGI IMG/M metagenome (GOLD analysis project Ga0116144, IMG submission 89746) | Active sludge microbial communities of municipal wastewater-treating anaerobic digesters from USA - AD_UKC035_MetaG | ecosystem: Engineered > Bioreactor > Anaerobic > Digestate | place: USA...
CTCCGCCTCGGCGATGTGACCCGTTATCCGTTCGTAGGCCACCTTGCTGATCACCGGGCCGAGGTTCTTGCCGGGCACGAGCTTCTTCGCCTCGATGATCATCCGCTCGATGATGGGCTCCACGCCACCCACGCCCACCATCTGGGCCGCCGCCATGCAGCGCTGACCGGCACAACCGCTCATGCTGGCCACCACGTTGCTCGCGGTCATTTCCAGGTGCGCGTCAGGCAGCACGATCAGGTGGTTCTTCGCGCCGCCCAGGCAGACCGCACGCTTCAAGGTGCTCGTCGCGCGCACGTAAACGATCTTGGCCACCTTGGTGCTTCCGACGAAGCTCACGGCCTTGATCCCCGGATGATCACAAATGGCTTCCACGATCGCACGGTCGCCGTTCACGACGTTGAAGACCCCATCGGGTAGTCCCGCCTCCTTGAGCAGTTCGGCGATCCGGGTGGCGCTGATGGGAACGATCTCACTCGGCTTCAGGATCATCGTATTCCCGAGCATGAGCGCATTGGGAATGGTCCAATGCGGCACCATGTTGGGGAAGTTGAACGGCGCAATGCTGGCCACAACACCGAGCGGCTTCCGCTCGATGCGACATTCCACGCCCTTGCTCACTTCCAGCACTTCCCCCTGCACCAGCTGCGGCAGGCTGCAAGCGAATTCGGTCAATTCAACGCTCTTGTCCACTTCGGCGTACGATTCGTCCATCGTCTTGCCGTTCTCAGTGTGCACCAGCACGGCCAGTTCCTCACGATGCTTCACCAGCAGCTCGCGGTATCGGTAGAAGATCTGCGCACGCTCCTTGATCGGCGTACCGCTCCACGACGGGAAGGCGGCCTCCGCAGCCTTCACGGCCTCGTCCAGGTCCTTGGCCGTACTGAGGACCACGGTACTGATCAGTGTTCCATCGAGCGGCGAACGAACGTCCATCCGTTGTTGCCCATTCGCCTCGGGTTTCCCGCCGATGTGGTTGGTGGTATCGTTGTACTTCAGGGTGGTCGTTGCCATGGGGGTGGTGCTACTATCCGTCGAAGATAGGAAGCAGTGTGGCCCACCGCTTCACCGGTGGCTTCTACCTTCGCTGGCAGAACCTGTCATACTCATGCCCTCCGTAGACATCCTCTCCAAGGTGGACCTTCAGATGCTCGACAACGCCATCAATGTGGTGAAGCGGGAGATCGATACCCGATATGATCTGCGCGGCACCAATAGCACGGTGGAGCTGGACAAGAAGGCGCTCACGATCAAATTGAGCACGGAGGACCACTTGAAGCTGGACGCCATCCTGGATATCCTGTTGGAACGCAGCGGCAAGCAGAAGGTGGATGTGCGTAGCTACGACCTGGAGGCCGAACCCGTACCAAGCGGCAAGAGCCTGTACCGGGTGATCAAGGTGAAGCAGGGGATCGAACGGGAAACGGCCAAGAAGATCGTGAAAGCCATCAAGGACAGCGGCCTGAAGGTGCAGCCCCAGATCATGGACGACATGATCCGGGTTACGGGCAAGAAGATCGACGACCTGCAGGCGGTGATGGCACTTTGCCGGGAGAAGGATTTCGAACTACCCCTGCAATTCGACAATATGAAGAGTTGATCCCAGGCAGCGCGTGGGGCTTTCCGAACGTCATAGGTGTTGAACCAAGAACCATGCGCAGAACGCTCCTCTTCCCGCTCCTACCCCTGATCCTCGCCCAACCGTCCATCACGGCGTCGGCGCAGACCTATTTCTACCTGAGCACCATCTCAGTGGACCCGGGCGCGCCCACCACCACGGACGCGATCACCATCTCCCTGTCCGGGGACCTTTCGAGCACGGGTTCCGAGATCACCGGCGCGAGTTGGATGCTCATGGGCAGCACCGTGCACATCACCCTTACCGCCGCGAGCGGACCTGGACTGGACGTACTGGTGCCGCATACCGAGGACATCGACATCGGAATATTGCCTGCGGGACCGTACAGCATCCTCGTGGACGGGGCCTTCATCGATGACTCCGCCCCCGAATTCCAGCACAGCTTCAATGTCGTTGGTACTGGAGGGCCGGACTGTGAGGGACTCACGATCGCATCGGTGCAATGGTCCACCTTGTCAGACACGACGCTATCGGTCCATGTCTTCAATTCCGGGATCGGCTTCGACTATCCGGGCTTCATACTGCTCGATGCCGATGGGGACACACTGGCCCAGGAGGTGGTGGACTTCTTCGCCATTGGGGAGGAAAGCTGGCACACCCTGCAGATACCCTCCGGCACGGTCATGCCGGACGGGACCTTCACCGGAACGCTTCAACTCTGGACCGGGTTCTTCTCGGAGCTTGCCTGCTCCTGGGTGGTGACCTTGGACCTCTGCCCCGCCACCGAATGTTCATCGATCACGCCCTACCTCGGCAACTTCGGTGGTGCACTGGCGATCGGCAACTTCTCCTGGTCCATTGCCGACGATGGTGGTGAAGTGGCCAGCGGGGTGTTCACTCTGACGAATGAGCTGCAGATGGCCACCGCGGAGGCCTGCCTTCCGCCAGGGTCGTACACCTACACCCTGACACCGCTGCAGGAGCCGATGGGTGGGCAACTGGTCATTGGAGTGAATGCGGATGGCTGGACCAGCTCGGTGCAGCAACCCTTCCCACAAGGCTTTCCAGCGGACCCGCTTGCCTTTGACGTGGTACCCGCTTGTTCTGACGCGCCGAACGCCATTGAGCCGGAGCAGCCCGCGCTCCAGCAGGTGGTGGTGGCCACGCGCCCCAGCAGCATGGAACTGCGAGCCACGGACGGGAAGCGCCTTGGACCCGTATCGGTTCATGACCTGGTCGGCCGGACCGTGCATCAAGAATTGGTGCTCATGGACCGGGTTCAGATCCCTGTGCCCACCACTGGCGTCTATCTGGTCTCCGCGCGGGACCGGGTGATGAAGGTGACCGTGGCCGCACCCTGAGCGAGACCCCTGCTGTTGTGGACGGTTCCGTGCACTGGCCCTCATAGAGGACGCGGACCGGTTCCATTGGTGGCCTCTTTCCCAAAAAGCGAAGCCCGCCTTACGGGGCGGGCTTCTTGTGTTCCTGATCGCAGGGCTTACGGGCGCTGCGGATGACTTTTGACGCCACTAGGCTGATGTCACCATGATCAGGTGTTCGTTCGGCCATGCAGGCATGACACCATATTCATACGCATCGCGCTGAACCAGGGTTACATATATGGTGAATGCACATCCGCCGTCAATGTTCCATTTCGATCAATATCCGATCCGTAGCATCAGAACATCCGGTCCCCTTTGAGGAAGAGAACGAAGATGAAGGTCATGAGGAAATGATGCAGCAGCAGGAGCGCGGAGGCCACGGCCAGCACGGTCTTACCGCTCGAATTCAACTCCGGGAACAACTTCCTGTTGTTGATCGCAATGATGGGCAGTGGCACCGTTGCCAGCAGGAAGGTGATGGCCAGTGTCTTGAACAACAGGACATTGTCCAGCAACCCGAAGAACAGGTGGGCGTAGTAGAAGACGAAGCCGAGGAAGGACAACAACCCCAGCCGTACGAATAAACGTGCTTCTGCAACCATTTTGGGTCTCGTTTCCATACGGGTAGACGCTTTGATGCAGCTTGGTTGCGTCCAGCCCGTTCTACGGCGTCCACAACAACAAGTTCTAAGGGGGATCCTATGGCGTTGGAACCGATGCGCGCCGGATACGCCAAAGTCCGTACGAACTGATCAGGAGGCCCAGGACCAGCCAGGGCCAGGGATAATCCATCGACATCGGTCCCGTCTCCAATGGGGAACCCTTGCCGTGCATCATGCTGGCAAGGTCGAAGGAACTGGAAAGCGGAACGATAAGAAAGGACAGGATCATCAACCCTGCACCGGACACCAAGGAGAACCAGGTCATACCGCCCAAGGACCGCTTTGGTGCAGCTGCTGCGTGTCGCAACAGAAGAACAGCGAGAACGATCAATCCTGACGAAATGAGACAAGGAGCCCACACCGGCCCCACCCACGGGACAGGGATCAGGAAAAGCAGATCGGGTGTGGCCAGACTCCCGGGCCAATCCAATAGGACCTTCAACCACACGTAATAGAAGATGTCCCAGACCCCGAAGCCGAAGCAGAACCAGGCGAAACGCTCCATGGCCGATCGTGTTACCAAAGCAGCCGGGGCGAGCAGCATGATCAGGGTGGCCAGTTCCCGCAGCACCTCGGTGCGCACCAGCAGCGGATCCATGGGCACCAACGTGAGCTCGAAGCCGTTCGGGTAGTAGAGGGCCCTCAGATACACCACCACCGCGCTCTCGAGAAAGGCCATGGCGATGAAGAACACCGTCATCCAGATGAAGAGCCGGCGATGGTCAGGGTGCATGGTGCGGCAATTGCAGATCAGCGATGAGCGCGCGGTGATCACTACCCTGGATTGCCGGCGTTCGGATGGTCCTGACCGTGATGCCTTCCGTCGCGAGCACGTGATCCAACGGGATCAATGCGAAAGGACCAACTGATGGCCAGGTCCGGTGCAGAGCGGGTGTCATGGACCGAAGGCCCGATCGCGAACAGAAGCGCCGGAAGGCCTGGTCCCACGGCACGGTGTTCAGATCACCCACGAGGATCGTGGCCGTATCGCTTCGCGCAACGTATCGTCCGAGTTGCTCCAGTTGATCGTTGCGCCGCCGAAAGCGCCCGTAACTGATCGGCGATGTGGTGTGGACCGCCAACAGCCGGACCGGACCACCGTTCACGTTCAGGAGCGCCTCCACGAACGGATCACCCCCTACTGTGATGGTCCGCACCTCCTGGAACGGATGCCTGCTGAACAAGGCTATCCCGTAACAGTTCCTCCGTGGTTCGATGTGGACGTACGGATAGCGGCGCTGTAGGCCTTGCCGGAGGACCTGCGCCCACTCCGGGCTCACCTCCTGCACGGAGACCAGGTCCGCATGGCTTTCCAGGGCTAGCTGGATGGCCTCATCATAAGCGGTGTTCGGTTGTAGCACGTTCATGTGCAGAACGCGCAGATGGGCGTTCGATGCCATGGTGGAATGGCCCACGTTCGGCCGGATCAACTGGACCGCGAGCAAGGCTGTTCCGCACAGCGCTGCCTGCGCAAGCCACCACCGCCTGTACAAGGCGGTCAACACCGCGATGGACAAGAACACGAGCGCCGCAGGCAGGATGAAGGCACGCGCGAGCATCATCAGGTAGGCATCAGGCGCGAAGGCCATCACCACCGCCGTTGTCAGCAATCCGACCGCCAGGAGAAGCTCTCTCATCGCACTGGTCTTCATACCACGGTCGTTGGAACACGATGCGAGAGGCGGTCGATACGGCGCAGCACGAGCCACAGGGGTATGGCCCCGATCACACCGAAGGAGGCATCGATGCAACGCCAGAAGAAGGGGATCCCGCGCACCGGCGCCCAGAAGAAGGCCAGCGGCAGGACCAACAGGCAACACAGAAGACCCCATTCCACCACCCATCGGTTCCGCACCGGATCACGGTAGGGGCCAATGAAGGCCAGTGCGATCACCACGTGTGCGAAGGCCAGCCAGTCCGTCCCGTAGAAGAGTGCCGGATGGATCTCCGCGACCTGGGCGACCGCAGAGGCCACATCGTCCACCCAGGTGCTCCATGTGCCTCCCCAGGAACGCGTCGTGCTTGCCAGCCAGTTCGTGCCCCATTCCAACGGCACGGCCGTGAGCCCACTGAAGAGCAAGGCCAGCATGAAGAAGGCCAGCCAACGGCGGATGATCGTGATATCCTTCCTGTTCGTCATCAGCTTCTGCTCCATTCAATCCACTTCGGCCAGAAGCCTTGCCGTGCGACGATCGGCCAGGTTGAACTCCTGCCAGGAGAGGTCCTCGTACCGCTGCTCGAAGTGCACGCGTTTCACATCCAGCGCTCGTCGGAACGTGCCGATGTCGAGGTTGTCCACCCAGCGCACGGCGTTGTGCTTGTGTTGTTCCATCTGGGCTTCCACCTTGTCGATGTCGGCATATAAGAGAGGAAGGACCTTGTCGCTCATCACGAGGTAATTGTCCACATCGATCTCGCCCTGGTTCCAATGCGCGAGGTTGTAGCGCACGATCACGCTGTCCCAATCCACGGTGGAAAGGCCGATAAGGACCGCGAAGGCCGCCCAGGCATTGACCCGGGCCAGGAAGAAAAGGCTCTTCCGATCACGCACCTTCACGAACAGCGTGATCAATCCGACCAGCACGAGCGCGAGGAAGACGATCACACCGATCCGCTTGTAGGCCAGTCCGTGGAAGGAGATGTAGTGGTAGTTGCGCAGGAAGACCGAGATGCCCAGGATGAAGTTCTGCGCGATCCACACGAAGGCAAGGACCCGCAATCCCTTGCTGCGCCAGTAGAAGTTCTGGTTGCGGCGGAAGAGCCACATCAGGATGAGCATACTGAGCAGGATGCTGACGATCAGCAGCCAGGTGCCTTCGTGGACGAATTGCTTCAAGCTGAAGTCCTTCGGCACCTCGAAGCCGAACCAGATCCAGTTGATGTCGATCACGTTCACCACGGTCAGCAGGCCGTTCACGGCGATGAGCAGGATCATGCCCATGCGCCGCTCACGCTCCAGCGGATCCATGGATAAAGGCTCCAGCCAATGAGGTCGTTTCACGCGGATCCGGCGCAGTGCATCCGTGAAGCGTTCCTCGATCGTCACCAGCGTATCCGGCATCAGCTTGATGAGCAGGGATGCGCAGATCACCGCTCCGAAAAGGACGAAGAGGGTGTGTGCCGTGAACAACCGTTCGAGCAGTTCGCTGATCGCATCGAAGAACGCGTTCATGAAACCGGCGGTCAGCGCGTCGAAGCGGGGATTGCCCCCCCGATAGAGCTGCGTGAACAACAGCAGCAAGGCAGCAGGCAGCACTCCGAGCTTGATCCAACGCCAGCCTTGCCTGGGCACTCCAGCCGCGGGCACCAACCGGTCCAACCGGGCAAGGGCCATGATCGGCGTGATGAAGAAGGATGCGAACGCCTGCAGACCAGCGAATCCGAGGGATCGGAGTCGCCCCTCCCTGGCCAGGGCGGCAGCCACCGCAAGGGCCGCGAAGGCAGCGATGTTCGATACGATGCTGTCGTGGACGAAGACCATCCCAGCGGCCACCAACGCTCCGGCCATGGCCCATCGCGCAGCGGAGGACAAGCTCTGCCAGCCCACCAGCAGCAAGAGCAGGAGCACCACGCCCAGGGTGAACAGCGGTACGTTCAGGCCTGGTGCCTTCCGCCAGAACAGCAGATCGAAGAGGGCCGTGGCGATGACGATGGTGAGCAGAGGGATCCACGTGTTGCGCGGCGAGGTGATCGATCCGGTGTTGGCGGTCATGGTCAGGTCGTTGTTCGTGGTGTGTTCGGTTGGATCAGGCGTTCGATGGCGGACAGGTGCTCCTGGAAGGCCTTTGCGCCGGTAACGGTGGTCCGGTAGCTCGTATTGGGTCGCTTGCCTACGAAGCGCTTCCGCACCTGCACATACTTGAGTTCCTCCAATGCGCCGAGATGGCTGGCCAGGTTACCGTCCGTCACACCCAACAGTTCCTTCAACCGGGCGTGGTCCACCCACTCGTTCACCACGAGCACGGCCATGATGCCAAGGCGCACCCGGCTCTCGAAAGCCTTGTTCAGATCCTCGATCATCCGTTGCGTTCGTGACGCAGGTACATCACGCCACCATAGAGGATGTGCACAGCACCGAAACCAATGGCCCAGAAGAGCAGGGCGGCCTCCAGCCAGAGCAGCGAGATCAGGCCGAGTGCCAGTTCGCTCAAGCCCAACCACCTGATCTCATCCAGGGTGTACTTGCTCGCGTTCAACAGCGCCAGCCCGTAGAAGACGAGGGTGGCCGGTGCCACGAGACCGGGCAGGCCGTAATAGAACAGCGCGAGACAGAAAAGGCCACCCGCACCCAAAGGCACCAGCATGTTCACCATCAGGCGGCGCGCACTCGCGTCCCACATATGCTGACCGGTTCGCCGGCTGCGACGCCAGGTGAACCAGAACGCACCCACCAGGGCCAGTACAAGCACGAGCAACGCGTCCTGGATCAGGGTCAAGCGCAGGTCGTCAAGCGGTAGCGGTGCACGTTGCAGGTCATAGGTAAGCGGATCGGCGTCCGGGGCCAACGCCTCGTTGATGTGGAAGCGGGCAAGGGCGGCACCGGCCAGGGCCACCGCACCGGCCACCACACCACTGAGGCCGCTGAGACTGAGGAAACGGGTGCTGCGCTCCATCAGACCACGGATGTGGGCGAGCTCGCGAGTGGGATCCTGTTCGTTCATTCACAAAGTACTTTGCGCCACAAAGTAACGGGATCCGGATCGACCTATTGTGTTCTTGCAAGGAATTATTCAATGGAGTGATAACAAGGCCAGGCCTGCGCCCAACAACACGGCTACGAAGCGCGCAGCGTTGAACCGGTGCTCCGGTGCGCTTTCGAAGATGATGGTCGTGCTGATGTGCAGCAACATACCGATCGCCAGCCCCAGCATATCGTGCAGGAAGGCGTGGCCTTCACCCCCGCCCAACAGCAGACCAGTGCCGATACCGAGCGGTGCCGCCAGGGCGAAGACCACCAGCATGGTCCAACTCGAGGCATGCCCGGTACCGGAGCGCAGAAGCACGGTGGCAAGTGCGATGGCCATGGGCATCTTGTGCAGCAGCACACCCACGAGGAACGGGATGTCACCGGCGACATCCGGGTCGGCGAAGGGGATGCCTTCCGCATAGGAATGCAGACACAGACTGGCCAGTGTGACCAGCGGAAGCGCCTTACCTGGGTGGAAGTGCATGTGTCCGTGCTCGATACCATGGCTGAAGAACTCCAGCACCACCTGCAGGAGGAACCCACCGAGTATCCACACGCCGATCCGGCCACCCTCCTCCTCATAGAGCTCCGGTAGCATATGCAGGAAGACCACACCGAGCAGGAAGGCCCCACTGAAGGACAGGAGCAAGCGCAGCCATTTCGCCTCGGGTCGAAGGACCTTCACCAAGGCACCGGCCAGGAGCGGAAGCAGGAAGAACGCGAGTACGGTGGTCAGGGTCATGTAGCTGGTTTCCTCATCCAGAGGACGAAACGTTGTGATCGCACCGGGTCGAATGGAACGAGGTCTGGACCGTCGGTCCGTGCCTCCAACTTAAAGCCCGTCTCCAGGGCCATGGTCTCCAGCTGTTCCGGGGTGAGGGCCTGTACCCTTTCCTCGAAGCGATGCGAGTCGGCTCCGTCGTGCACGGTGATGCACTTCACGAGCACACCACGGTCACATGAACGTCTAATGGCGAATTCGACCCCCTCCTTGCGCAGATGCTCCTCGGCCACCAGATCGCGTAGGACGGCTCCCGTGTTCATGAAGTCGAGTACGAAGCGACCACCCGGCTTCAAGGCATCATGCACCGCACGGAACACAGCACGGTCATCGGCGATGTCGTCGAAATAGCCCAGGCTGGTGAACAGGCAACAGACCGCATCGAAGGTACCTGGCCGGAAGGGTTCCCGCATGTCATGGACCACGAAGTCGGCATCCGGCACATGTTCCTTGGCTTCCTGGATGCTGGACTCCGAGATATCAAGGCCGGTGACCTTCAACCCGGCCTCCGCGAAGAAGGCGGCATGCCGACCACGCCCACAAGCCAGGTCCAGCAAGGCTGAGCCGGGGGGAGGGTCCCATCGGTCGAGGATCGCATCGACCCACTGCCGCGCGTCCTCCTCATCACGATGCCCGTAGAGCAACGTGTAGTACCGGGTGCCGAACCAATGCTTGAACCAGCCCATGGCTTGAACCGCGAAAGTACCGCGATGATGCGGGTTGACAATTCAGTGGATAACTCCGGCCAACAAGGTCCCCGAAGCCCCGGGCAGGGTGATGTTCTTTGTGAGGCAGTCATATCGCGCCACCTGATGTTGCAGACGATCCATGACCTATACGACGAGTTGGAGCGCCATCGGGTGATGCTCTCGTTCCAGGGCCCGCTCTCGACCGACCTCATCACCGCGCTCCTGGGCGCCGTTGAACGCAAGATGGAGGGCCTGGAGCCGGACCAGCGCACACGCCGGAGGGTCTTCAATGTCGTGATGGAATGCCTGCAGAACCTGTTCCACCACAATGCGAACATCACGGTCCAGGGCGGGACGGCCCATTCCACCGACCAACCGCATGGCGTGGTGATGATAGCCCAGGCCGACCAGGGCTATCAGGTCCTGACAGGCAACTTCATGGCCGGTGCCGATATGGACCGCTTGAAGGATCATCTCGACCGCATCAACGCCCTGCCACCCGATCAACTTCGCGAGTTCTATCGCGAGACACTTGCCGATGGCACCTACTCGGCCAAGGGTGGTGGTGGCCTGGGGATGATCGACATCGCGCGCAAGAGCGGAGGTAAGCTCGAGTACGGCTTCGTGCCCTACGACAAGGACAAGGCCTTCTTCAGCCTCAATGTGAACGTGACCAATTAGATCGAAGCACCATGTCAGCCCTGATCCTGGAAGGAAGCCCCAAGACACCCACCGTGAACTTCGACCCCGAGACCGGATTCCTGGAATTGAGGGGACGATCCATACCGGAGAACTCGATCGACTTCTACAAGCCGCTGATCGATTGGCTTGACAAGTACGGCCGCTCCCCGCAGCCCAAGACCGCATTGCACGTGCAGCTGGAGTACTTCAACACAAGTTCGTCGAAGTGCATCCTGGACCTGTTCAAGAAGCTGGAAGGCGTGCGCGCCACGGGGAACGAGGTCACCGTGCTCTGGCACTACGAGGCCGACGATGAAGACATGTTGGAGGCCGGCGAGGACTACGCGGGCATCATCAACATCCCCTTCAAGATGATCCAGATCGAGGAGGTGGACGGCGGGGATCAGTAGCGGTGGACCGCTGGTGACCGATCCATGGCCTCCGTGTCGGATCAGTGCGACCCCTTGGTCGGGATCATTCGTAACAGTCGCGGGAACAACTCGAAGTAGAGCGTGAGCGCGAGCGCGAGGGCCATGGCCCAGAGCACGAGTGCGTTGGCCCAGAGCGTGGGGATCCGCATACCAGCGAACCACTTTGCCGGTGCGTAGAAGTGCGCCCCGAAGAAACCACTGCGCATCGGCTCGAGGTAGATAGGATCGCTCTTCTGCACCAGCTCGCCCTGGTCGGCCACGATCACGTTCACATCGTTCTTGTTGGTCACCACATCGGACAGGCTCTCATTGCGGTATTCGTCGAGCAGGGCGAAGTAGGCCGCGCGTGACCCTGGATCGCTCGTCATCGCCGCGATGCGCTCCTCCTTCGCAGCTTCAGCCTGCCGGTACACGTTCCGGTAATGGCTGGTCAACACGTCCAGGCTGGTCTTCAAAGCGTCCAGGACATCATGGTCCACGCGTTGCGGGTCCAGGTCAGCCATACGTTCGAACACGAAGCCCTTCAGCTGGGCCGACTCCTTCTCCAGCTCCCGGCGGATGAGCCCGAGTTCATAGGCCAGGTCCACGCCCTCTGGATGTCCATTGAGCACGCGTTCAACATTGCCCATGCTGTTCTCCAGCTCTCGAACCCAGAGGTCCTTCTTCCAATTGGCGGTCTTCATGCGCTGATCCAGCGCGTAGAACTCCCTTTCGTAGCGGTTGTCCATGAACTGCGTCACCGCCATGCCCTCATAGGCCCAACGCGAGGCCATGATGTTGCCCAGGACCGGCACGCTGCGCTCCGAGGAGAACCAAGGGTGCAGCTTGTCGAACTTGACGATGATGCCGCTGAATAGCAACTGTGGGATGATGAGCACCGGGATCATGATGTAGATCACCTTGGCGCTGTTGAAGCTGGCGCTCACGTTCAGGCCGAGCACATTGGCGAAACAGGAGGTGCTGAAAAGGAGCAGCCAATGCTGCAGGTGCTGCCCCTGGATATCGAGGACGGTGTGTCCCACCAGGACGAAGAGGCCTGTCTGGATGGCTGAGATCAGGAAGAGGATGCCCACCTTGCTGAACAGGTAGCTCATCCAGCTCAGGTCAAGGAACTTCTCCCGCGCCAGGATCTTGCGGTCCCGGATGATCTCCTCCGCGCTGACCGTGAGACCCAGGAACAGCGCCACGATCACGGCGATGAACAGGTACTGCGGGATGTTGTCGTTCTGTCGGAAGATGTACTCCCCCGCCGTGCCATGGCCGGTGCGGTAGAACTTCAGGAAGAAGGCCATGAGGAAGGCGAGCGCCGGCGCCTCCAGCAGGTTGATCAGCACGTACTGCCGGTTGGCCAGTTTGCTCAGCAGATCGCGCTGGAAGTAGACCTTCAGCTGACGGATGCGATCGGGCACGGCGAAGGTGCTCTTCGGCACACTGCGTTCATCGGCCACCTGGGCCACGCGCCCTTCCATCTGTGCACGGAAGACCTCGTTCCAGGCCTCCGGCCCGATGCGTCGCTGATCCGTCTCGTTGCCGTACTCATCCACAAGCTTGGCTTCGAGGATGTTGAAGATCTGCTCCGGGTTCACGTTGCCACACGCACTGCACTGTCCTACTTCGCTGTTCACCTGGCCGGTGACCCGTTTGAAGTAGACCACCGCGTCCACCGGGTCGCCATGATAGACCGGATGACCCTCCTGGTCCATGAGCAAGAGGCGATCGAACAGTTTTAAGATGTCCGACGACGGCTGATGGATCACCACGAATACGAGCCTGCCCTTCAAGGCCAGTTCCTTGAGCAGGTCCATGATGTTCTCCGAATCGCGCGAACTAAGGCCGCTCGTCGGTTCATCCACGAACAGTACGCTGGGTTCCCTGATCAGCTCCAGGGCGATGTTCAATCGCTTGCGCTGACCACCACTGATGGTCTTCTCCAGTGGGCTGCCCACCTTCAGGTCCTTCGTCTCGTACAGGCCCAGGGTCTGGAGCATGCGGAGCACGCGCTCACTCACCTGCTCATCGGTCTGATCGCCAAAGCTCAGCTTGGCATTGAAGAAAAGGTTCTGGAAGACCGTGAGCTCCTCCATGAGCAGGTCGTCCTGGCTCACGTGCCCGATGACACCCCGGATACGGTCGCGTTCGGTATGCACATCGATGCCATTGATCGTCACATGGCCACGGCTCGGTTTCAGGTTGCCGTTGAGGACATTGAGCAGGGTGCTCTTCCCACTGCCGCTGCCGCCCATGATGCCGATGAGCTTGCCACCCGTTTCGGCCAGGCGCAGCTCATGCAGCCCGATGCGACCGTTGGGGAAGGTGTACTCGATGGCATCGGCCTTGAACACGATGCGCGAACGCGATCCCTTCTGCATGAAGGCAGAAAGGATGTCGCTGTAGTAGATCGGGATGCCGTTCGGTGGCCTCACGCTCGTACCGTTGCTCAGCACGTAATGGCTGTCGGGTGCCATCCGCTGGCCGTTCATGGTCACCTCACCCGCACCCGAGTACCGCATCACATAGAGGTTCACGCTCGGAACATGGAGGACGCATAATTCACCCTCCAGGCCATGGGCATGGATGTGGCGGGCATGTTGCTGCCCACTGCTCACCGCAGCATCGATGTACAGCAGGTGGGCGGAATCCTCCCGCTGCTGCGCCTGGCCTTCCACGAAGCGGCGACAACGGGCGAAATCGTCCTGGGTGATGTTGAAGGTCTCGGCCACGGTGGCCACGAACTCGGCCTCCTGATCGGTCACTTCCTCGTTGCTGTTGATGAACTCCAACAGATGCACCAGTACCACGAACTTCTGGCGTTGGTTCAGTTCCTCGTTCACCTGGGTGCAGATCTTCAGGATCTTCACCGAATTGAGCGAGGTCCGCTTACGGCCCGCACGGCTCTGACCGCCACTGGCGTGAAAGGCCTGCACGAAGGCCTGGTAGCGCGCCATGTGGGCCGCGGCCACCTCGGTGCTGAACTGCTTGCGCAGGAATCGCTCCAGAATGGCGGCGTTGTCCGGACGCGCCCCCTCTCCCACGGCATCGCCTTTGGCGATGATGGCGAACAGCTGCAATAAGGCCTTGAGTATCTTCTCGCTCATGCGTCCAGCACTCCCCTTCCGGCTTTGAGCCAAAAAGAGCGCCCCTCTTTACGGGAGGGGCGTCAAAAGGTTCGGTGCTGAGAAGCCCGCTACTTCTTGAATCCGATGAGCATGACGGCACAGCCGCTGCCCGCCTTGGTGGGATCCAGCGCCGCCTCCATCTTCACATCGATGGTGTTGGTGACAGCGAGGTCCCAATAAGGGGCGTTGCCCTGGTCCTTGTTGCTGAACAGGACGTTGCCGTCCTTGTCCACCACGTTGAACACCAGGATGCCATCAGCATCCCCGCTGCAGGCGGCCACCCGGTATGTGGTGCCACCGAACAGGGTGAGGTTGAACTCGGCCATTTCATCACCCTGCAACAGCGCCCGATAGAATTGACCGTCGGGTATGTACTGCTTGGTGATGTGCTGCTCACAGCGATCGGCGATCGTGCCGCACAATTCCTGCGCCGAACCGGCGACAGAAGCGGAAAGACTGAGGATGAGAAGGGTCCTGCGCATGGTTCAGGCGAGCATCATGTTGCGGATGTCCGTCACCTTGGCCACGATGGCCTTCAGCTGATCGGCCGGGAGGGTGACGGAACTCGTGCTGTTGATGAAGGTGGTCTTCTTGCCGGCGTCGGTGACCGGCTCCTGGTAGGTATAGGTGCTTGTCACCTGACCGAAGAGGGATTGCAGCTCCTTCAAGCCGCTGACCACCTTTTCGGCACCACCCTCCACATCACTGGCCTGGACAAGTTCGACCAGCGCGTTCAGTGAGTTCTTCTGTTCGCCGATGCGGTTCACGATGGACTGATCGCTCGCGGCGGCGGGGTCTGAGATGGTGAGGTAGAGTGATTCGATCCAACCACCGGCGAGCACCAGCGCGCTCACGTCGTGGCGTTGGTTCTCCTTCAGGTATTGGTCCGCCGCGCGGAAAGCCACCCCACTGAACTGGAGCAGGCTGTCCTCACTGCCCAGGTTCGACTTGAAGCGGTCGAGCAAGGCACGATCAAAGGAATTCGTGAGCTCCAGTTTGCTGCCGACCTTCTCGATGGCCTGCATCGTGGCCATGGCCCGCTGACCGTCCTTGTGCACGGTGGCGTATGCCAGATCGGCTCCGTAGATGCCCAACAGCGCGCTTTGTGCGGTCTTGCCCACAACAGCCTCGGCACTCTCAAGCGGTGCGGTCAATTCCTTCTGGTACTTCAGGCCGGCCTTGCGCATGGCCAGGGCGGTCTGGACCGGAGAGGGAATGCTGAAGATGCGGCCACCGACATTCAGTAATTCGGTCTCCTTCGGGGTCGTATCCACCGCGAGGGTATCCGTCTTTGGCTGGTCGGACTGATGGTCGGATCCGCCACAGGCGGCAAGGAACAAGCCCAGGCCAAGGCCCAAGGCGATCTTCGAAGGGGATGACACGAACATGTGCGGCGCGGAAGATTACAGGTTCCGGGTGCCGAAGGTACGGGTGGGGTCAGGGCTGACCTCCAAGGCCTTCCAGCAGTTTTCAACAGTTCTACGGGATAGCCCTTCCACGGTTCCTACCACTGGCGCATCCGCGATCCGCGAAGTGCGTACCAGCCGATGAAAAGGTAGCACGGCAACATGATCCAGTAGGCTTGCTGCGGACCCACGGCCGGGGTTGCGGACAATTCCCCATAGACCAAGGGGAGCAGGGCACCACCGGCGATCGCCATGATCAACAAGGCGCTTCCCGTCTTGGTGTGCGGCCCGAGCCCCTGGATGGCCAGTGGCCAGATGGCCGGCCACACCAATGCGTTCGCCAACCCGAGGGCAGCGATGCAATACACGCTCAACGTGCCATCCAGCAGCACGGCCGCTATGGTCAACAGGGAGCCGAGCACCGCCGAGCCCGCCAGCGCCTGCGATTGACTGAACCAGCGCGGGATGCCGAACACCCCGATGATGTAGCCGACCACCATCCACGCAAGCGTGTAGCTCGTCAAGTGCGCCGTTCGCTCCATCGGCATGCCCTGGGACTGGCCGTATAGGCCGATCGTGTCACCGGCCATCACCTCCACACCCACGTACAGGAAAAGCGCAAGCACCCCGAGCACCAGGGTGGGATGGCGCATCACCCCACCGGTCGCCTCTCGCTCCCCCGCCGATTCCACTTCGGCATCGATCTCCGGCAATGGAGAGGAACGGACCATGAGCCCGAGTGCGAAGAGCACCACCGCCATGACGGAGTAGGGCACGATCACGCGTTGAGCGAGTTCATCCAAACGCGCGGCATGCCCGGCTCCATCGAGTTCGGCCAGATCGGTCTGCAAGGTGGATGCGTCACCCAGCAGTACCGCACCAAGAATGAGGGGAGCAAGCACACCCGCCAGTTTGTTGCAGATCCCCATGATGCTGATCCGTGAAGCGGCGCTCTCGATGGGCCCGACCACGGTGATGTATGGATTGCTCGCGGTCTGGAGCAGGGACAAACCGGTACCGATGACGAACAACCCGGTCAGGAACAGACCATAGGACCGGCCTTGCGCCGCAGGTATGAAGAGCACGGCCCCGACGGCCATGGTCATGAGACCATACATCATCCCCTTCTTCATCCCGGTGCTCCGCAGCACGGCGGACATGGGCAGCGCGGTCACGAAGTAGGCGATATAGAAGGCGAAGGTGACGTAGAACGGTTCCGCACCGTCCTTCAGCTCACAGATGATCTTCAGATAGCCGATGAGCGGCCCGTTGATCCAGGTGGTGAACCCGAACAGGAAGAACAGCGCACCCAGGACGAACACCGCCGCCCGGGTATGGGAAGGTGCGGTCATGGGGTGAAAAGTAGAGGGCTCGGCGCCACACCATCGCTCCCCCGGGAAGGCCTCGTGAACAGCCGGCTGTGGACCGGTGGGACCTACCAGTTCAGTTCGTGCTTGTAATACCGGGGAAAGCGGATGCTCTTGCGCACCTGCTCGTAATACTTGTGCCAGAGCGGGGTGCTCAGGTCATACAGGTCGCGCTCCCCTTCCCTACCCCGCTCCTCCGGGATGCGACGTGCCTTGGCCGCCGCAAGATCGAACACCGCCTTCTTCCGCTTCATGTTAGTATGACAGGACCGCACGCCTGAATGTTGCTTGCCGTTCCTCGTCCCAGCACGCACCTGCCTTCCACCAAGCGACCGATGATCCGTTCATCGATCACCTTTGTGCTTTCAGCGATCAACGTGTACGCCGAGGTCATCCTTCCACTTGCCGTTCCGGGCACCTTCACCTATGCCGTTCCGGATGGAATGACCGTGATGCCGGGCATGCGTGTGGTGGTGCCGTTCGGTCGTGGACGGAAGCTGTACGGTGCCGTGGTGCACAAGCTGCACACGAACCTGCCTGCAGATCGAAAGGCGCGCTTCATCCTATCCGTGCTTGATGCCACGCCCATCGTGTTGCCGCAACAGCTCGAACTGTGGGAGCGGATGTCGGCCCATTACATGTGCACGCTCGGTGAGGTGATGATCGCCGCGTTGCCCGCCCAGCTCAACCTGACGAGCGAAACACGACTGGTCGCCGGGCCCGATGTGGGCAGGGAACTGCAGGGTCAGGAGCGCGCCGTCTTCTTGTTGAACGCGTTGGAGGAAGGCCAGGTGCTCACGCTGGAGCAGGCGGGTGAACTGTTGGGGTTGAAGGATCCCATGCCTGTGGTGAAGCGCCTCATGGACCAGGGCGCCCTGCTGCTTGAAGAGCAGTTGAAGGCCGACCACAAGCCGCGTATGACGGCCTACATCCGGCTGGCACCTGGACAGTCGGGTGAGACCTCGCTGCACGGTTGGTTCGATCGGTTGGAGAAGGCACCGAAGCAGCTCGAGGTCCTGATGCGTTTCGTGGAGTTGAGCCAATGCCTGACGGACCGACCCAAGGAAGTGCCGCGCGCCAAGTTGATCCACGTGAGCGGAAGCACCTCCGCAGTGGTGGAGCAATTGGTGAAGAAGGGCCTTTTCGAGCGTTACGAGCGCGAGGAAGGTAGGCCGGACCCCGACCTCGGGCCTGTCATCGCTCCCACGCTCTCCACCGCACAGCAACAGGCGCTCGACCAGGTGAAGGAGGCCTTCACCGCTCATGAGGTCGTCCTGCTGCGCGGCGTCACCTCAAGCGGGAAGACGGAACTGTACACCACCCTGATCATGGAGACCATGGCCCGTGATGAGCAGGTGCTGTACCTGCTCCCCGAGATCGCGCTCACCACCCAGATCATCGCACGCCTGCGCGCACGTTTCGGCGAGGATGTGGCCGTGTTCCACTCGCGCATGGCGCAGCACGAGCGCACCGCCTTGTGGTTGCGCTGCCTCGGGGAGGACCGGCCCGCCGTGGTGGTGGGTGCACGTTCGGCGGTCTTCCTTCCCTTCAAACGGCTCGGCTTGGTGGTTGTGGACGAGGAGCACGACCCGAGCTACAAACAGCATGAACCAGCGCCTCGGTACCATGCCCGGGATATGGCCATCGTCCTGGCAGGTCTACACCGCGCCAAGGTGCTGCTGGGTTCGGCCACACCGGGCATGGAGAGCATGCACAACGCGCACACCGGGAAATACGGTTCGGTTGAACTACTCGTCCGCTTCGGCGACGTGCGGATGCCCGTGATCACACGCGTGGACCTGCGTGATGCAGCACGTCGAAAGTCCATGCATGGGCACTTCACGGAGACGCTGGTCACCCACATCCAGCAGGCACTGGACAAACGCGAACAAGTGATCGTGTTCCAGAACCGACGGGGCTACGTACCCGTTTGGCAATGTGAGAGCTGCGGCTGGATACCGCAGTGTGACCAATGCGATGTGAGCCTCACCTATCACAAGTACCAGCATCAACTGCGCTGCCATTATTGCGGGCGGCACTATCCACCGCCCACGAAATGCGAACAATGCGCCAGTCCGCGGTTGCGCATGCTGGGCTTCGGCACCGAGAAGATCGAGGAGGAATTGGCGGGGCTCTTCCCTGAGGCGCGCATCGCCCGGATGGACCAGGACACCACGCGCGGCAAACATGCGCTGGACCGCATCCTCACCAACTTCGGCCAGGGCGCGGTGGACATCCTGGTGGGCACGCAGATGGTCACCAAAGGCCTCGACTTCGACCATGTGAGCACGGTCGCCATCCTGAACGCGGACAACCTGATGCGCTTCCCGGACTTCCGTGCGCATGAACGGGCCTTCCAGTTGATGGCGCAGGTGGCGGGTCGTTCCGGACGGCGGAAGACGGCTGGCATGGTGATCATCCAGGCGCAGGACGTTCAACACCCCATCCTGGAACTGGTGGTGGAGCACGATGTGGAAGGCATGTACCGGCGTGAACTGGAGCATCGGCGGGCGCATGGCTACCCGCCCTTCATGCGGCTGGTCCAGCTCACCTTGAAGCACCGATCGGAGGAGAAGGTCGCACGGACCGCACACGAAC
>Ga0116144_10002581_pt1 | contig 19346 bp, 14 predicted proteins | sample AD_UKC035_MetaG_FD_89746 | JGI IMG/M metagenome (GOLD analysis project Ga0116144, IMG submission 89746) | Active sludge microbial communities of municipal wastewater-treating anaerobic digesters from USA - AD_UKC035_MetaG | ecosystem: Engineered > Bioreactor > Anaerobic > Digestate | place: USA...
GGAACAGGAGATATTCACCTGACTCTTGTCTCTGCTGTTCCTGTCACAGGTGCAGTCATAGTTAGTACGCCGCAGCATGTTGCACTTGCAGATGCTAAAAAGGGTATCAACATGTTTCAATTGGAGTCGATCAATGTACCGGTACTCGGACTTGTTGAGAACATGAGTTATTTTACACCTGCCGAATTACCTGAAAATAAATATTACATTTTTGGAAAAGAAGGATGTAAAGATCTTTCCGAAAAATTAAATGTGCCATTCCTTGGAGAAATACCTTTGGTGCAAAGTATTCGCGAAGGTGGTGATTCCGGTATACCTGTAGCTCTGGATGAAAACTCTAAAATAGCGGATGCGTTCAGCGATGTTGCTGACAATCTCATTCGTCAGGTTGCAATAAGAAATGCAAATGTCGGCCCGACGAAACCTGTTTCAGCCATTGCATATTAAAATTTCTTGATCAATTAAATTACAAAAATAAATGCCACAGGATCCATCACTTTTAACCCGCGTCGAAAATGCGCTTAATCAGCTTCGGCCTTATCTCGAAGCTGATAGTGGAGATGTTTCTTTGATAGAGATCACTGACGATATGGTGGTACGTCTGAAATTTTTGGGTGCTTGTCGTTCTTGCAGTATGAGTGCTATGACACTCAAGGCCGGGATAGAGCAAACAATTTTGAGGATGGTGCCTGAGATTAAATCTGTGGAGGCGATTGAAAAGGAGGAGGAGAGTGATTTTTAAGAAAAATAAAAAGATTTCGATACCGGATCAAGATTTTTTGATTTTGGTTTTAAAGGTTTTTAAGATTCAATAGAAGTAACTTGTTTTTATTGAACAATTTGTTTTAAATATTGAAAAATAGAATAGTATATTTTTTTCTTCTAATACTATTTCTGACAGATTTAGGTTTTTCATTCTTTCAGCATTTTAGCCAGCCATTAGACGGAGACATGGCCTGGGTAATTGTACCTTCAAACGATGTTCAGCAAGTTCTTGATAACCCGCTTGGATTAAAAGCAATTTTTTCAAATCAGAACTACATTGATCCAAATCGTTTTTTCAGTCATTGGATCATGAGAGAGTATTTTCTAACAACTCCGACATTTTTACAGAATTTTGTTTCACCTATTGATAGTGTTTACCTTGCGAGTGCAATAGCAAAAGTTATTATTCAAGCACTTCTCGTTTTTCTTTTATCATATATAATTTCAGGAACCGGGAATATATTTAAGCTGGATTTCATTTTATCAGCCGTTTTGGTTACGCCGTTTTTTCAAATAAATGGGTTTAGATCCTATATGGGTATAATCGATCCGGCCACAACCTATAACTTTTTTTATGCACTCCCCAGTGCATTGTTATTAGTTTATTTAATGCCATTGATAAATCATTTTTATCATAAGCGAAAATTTCCGGGAAGCGTAGTTCTGAGATTCATTTGGATTCTTTTTTCAGTGGTGATATGTTTAAGTGGACCTTTAAACCCAGGAATCATATTGATTTTATCATTGATCCTTGTTGTCTGTTATCTAAAGAGACAATTAAGCAAAGGTAAGAACAGGGTCTCGGTTAATTCTCTATTGCCTATATGCAAACAATTTTCAAGTGGATATTTGTTCTTTTTGTTGCCTGCGATATTATTCTCGATTTATTCATTATTTCTAGGGCGATACAATTCTTTGACACTGGCTTCACAAATTCATCTGGGTGACATGTATTTAAAAATTCCACAAGGTCTTTATAATATATTAACTCAGAAATTGGGGTTCCCATTACTGCTTATGGCAGTTGCCCTCAATGCAATCATCATAAAAAAATCATTTCCTGTTCAGCATGGAAACAAAATATTAACTGCATTAAAGTATATCGGTTTCTTTTCAATTATCTACATAATGCTTTTACCTCTCGGTGGTTATAGATCATATAGAGCAGATATTTTAAGGTATGACACAATTATGCCAATAACATTATCTTTGATTTTTATTTTTGGGGCCTCTGCACTGTTTATCTTAAAGAGCATGTCACGCCGACAAAGATTGTATTATTTACCTTTTATAATTGGAATGTTATTCATCTACACAAATGCTGACAGACTGGAACGGTATAATAACTTGTGTGAAAGAAATTCTTTGGAGCTAATTGCATCCTCAAAGAATGATACAATAAGGATAAGCAATTCTTGTACAGTGTTATCTTGGGAAAAAATAACTAAGCCGGAAGATTCAGACTTAAATGCCAATTGGTTGCAAATATTAAATATTACTAAGAGTAAGAAACTGTATTATTCTGAATAAGGAAATTAATTTTGGATGGTATAAGCTTTATTTAAATTATAAAATCTGGCCATACTACTTCTCACTTATTTATAAACCAGGGTGATTGAGAGTTCTTTTTAATTTTATGCGTAGTGCGGAAACTAATTTCAAAATACATGAAAGATTAAATTGACAAAAGGCTTATACACCTATTTCGGTTTGCTTGTGTATTGAAGTGGGTTTTATTATTCTAATAATTTTGGAAAACCCTGGACATAAAAAAACCGGCGAGGCCGGTTTTTTTATGCTCTAAAGACATATTAATTATTGTGCGTTCAAAAACTTATTGACCTTTTCAAAATAAGCATTCTTATCAGTCTCGAAGTTTTTGGCATTAGAAGGGCTTTCTGTGACAACGTATGTATATGTGGTGCAACGGAGTGGTTTCATATCCACAGGTGTGAGCAGTTCGTCATTTGGGGAAACAATTATCATAACGCCTTTAATGTTCGCACGTGATTTATCGCAACCGTAAATGGGCTCTTTGTTTTTGTCATAGCCAAAAGGGATGATAACATCTTTTTGTTTTACCTCTTTCAATTTCTTTTTCATTCCTTCCAGTTCCAGCCACGGGCCGTCAGCGATCATCTTCCGGGTTTCCGGACGGTTGGCGCCAACGCCCAATGCAAGTCCTCCGCCAATATACTGACCATACAGGTCAAATTTTGTAACAGCTCTTGATTTACGGAGGTAGTCAAGAATTCCGTTCAGGTCTTCAACGAATTGTGGATAAATATAAGTGTCAGGGTCAATATTAAAATCACTGCTTGCTCCAAACCCACGATAGTCATACATGGCTACATTCCATCCTGCTGAAAGAAACTGGCTGCAGATCTCTATATTATCAGCCATGTTGCCGTCTCCATCGTCACTGATCACGATCCAGTTGGTAGTTTTTTTACTGGTCTCAAAAAACCATGCATTGATAACCGCACCATCTTTTAAGGTTATCTTCTCTTCTTTATAGTCCATTCCGTATTTATCCGGCCTGACTGCATATTCGCGGGAAGGATTTAATGCACTAAGAGTTCCTGAAATTATAAATGCCGCAAAAAATACGAGCAGCTTTTTGACGCTTATCATAATCTTATTCTGTTTTTTGGTTAAAGCATAAAATTAGAAAAAAGCAGACATTAAAAACTGTATGATGCGTGAAATTTCTATTTATTTCTCCACGAATGGCCTTATTGTGGAAATCTTTTTTGCATAATAGACGTGTTGCAGCAAAAAGCCCTTCAGTATCATTACTGAAGGGCTTTTGAATGTAATTTGTTATGAATGCTTATTCGACAGTCACCGATTTAGCAAGATTTCTTGGCTGGTCAACGTTACAGCCACGCATCACGGCGATATGATATGAAAGTAACTGCAATGGAACTACCGAGATCAATGGCATGAGCACATCATCACTTTCCGGAATTTCAATAACATGGTCGGCAAGGTCTCTGACAACATCATCACCTTCTGTAACGATGGCGATAATCTTTCCTTTTCTTGCCTTTACTTCCTGAATATTGCTGACGACCTTTTCGTAGGTCTCATTCTTGTTTGCGATAACAACAACAGGCATCTCTTCGTCGATCAATGCAATGGGTCCGTGTTTCATTTCTGCTGCAGGATATCCTTCAGCATGTATATAAGAGATCTCCTTTAATTTAAGGGCACCCTCAAGTGCAACAGGAAATCCATATCCTCTTCCTAAATAAAGGAAGTTTTTAGCATTTTGGAATTGTTCTGCGATGCCAATTATTTGCTCGTTCAGCTCCAATACTTTCTCAACTTTTTTAGGGATCATTTCCAGCTCATTCAATAGCTGATGATACCTGGAGTCGGTGATGGTCCCACGGTGCCTTGCTATCTGAAGTGCTATGAGAGTTAAAACTGTAACCTGCGCGGTAAATGCTTTTGTGGATGCAACACCAATTTCAGGACCGGCATGGGTATAAGCACCCGCATGTGTTACTCTTGGTATAGATGAACCAACAACATTACATACACCGAATATCGTTGCTCCTTTTGATTTGGCAAGTTCAATGGCTGCTAATGTATCTGCTGTCTCACCTGATTGTGAGATTGGAATTACGATATCATCTTCATAAATAACAGGATTTCTATACCTGAATTCAGAAGCATATTCAACCTCAACAGGAATTCGGGCAAGGTCTTCGAATAAATATTCTGCTACCAGTCCGGCATGCCATGATGTTCCGCAACCGATGATCAGTATGCGTTTTGCGTTCACAAATTTGTTTTCATATTCATTGACGCCACCCATGCGGAGAAATCCTTTCTTCGCATCGATCCTGCCACGCATACTATCCCATATAGAACGAGGTTGTTCATAGATCTCTTTCAGCATGAAATGATCATAGCCTCCCTTTTCCAATTGCTCGAGTTTCATTTCGAGCTCATGGATGTATGGAGTTTTTACCTGGTTCTCAATTGTTTTTACCGTCAGTTGTCCATCATTGATATAAGCAACCTCTCCATCATTAAGATAAATAACGTTGTTTGTATATTCGATGATAGGTGTTGCATCTGAGGCAACAAAAAATTCTCCTTTATCTTTTCCGACACCCAAAACAATAGGACTTCCCTTGCGTGCACAGATCAGTTCATTCGGATGATCATGAGCAAGGATCACAATGGCATAAGCTCCGATCACCTCACCAAGAGCAAGGCGGACTGCTTCATCCAGTGAAACTTTGCCATTGATGTAAATATCTTCTATCAGATGGACAAGAACTTCTGTATCGGTATCACTGTTAAAAGTATGTCCTCTTTTGGTTAACTCAGCTTTTATCGAACTGTAATTCTCAATAATCCCGTTATGGATGATTGCGAACTTTCCGTTTTGAGAATAATGAGGGTGAGCATTACGATCATTAGGTTCACCATGCGTCGCCCATCTTGTATGACCCATACCAATTTTTCCGCTGGTATCCATACCTTTCACATGGTCATGCAGGTCACTTACTTTTCCGGCTTTCTTGAAAACTTTTAAGTCGCCATTTAGAATGGCAATACCTGCACTGTCATATCCTCTGTATTCAAGTCTTTGAAGACCTTTGATCAAAATAGGGTAAACCTCTTTCTGACCTATGTAAGCAACAATTCCGCACATGATAGTTTATCTTGGAAGTTTCGTATAGTAAAGATTTAACTTCATTTTAGCATCCTCCATTTGTTTCAGGGGACTTCCTAAAATTACTCTATTTGCCTGAACTGATGAACCTGTAGCAACCAGATAAAAGCCGAGATTCTCAGCACGTCCATCTAAAATTCTTTGAAGATGACGAACGATATTGAATTTGTATTTCATGGTACCGGAATTATAAACTCCTCCATAGTACGTTGATGATTCAAAATAGTCAAGAGGAAATTCTGACGCTCCTTCTGAATTTATGGCAAGAAGGAATAATTGTGAAGGTACCGGATTGTCAACTGTTGTGTTTGCTTCCACGGTTAATTCCAATTCTGCTCTATTGATCACAATACTTCCTGAGTCGAGAAAATGTTTCAGAAATGGCATTGAAAGTTTAGTTTTTACGCCGGATAGAGCCTGCACAAAACAAACAGAATCGAGCGCAGAAGAGTCTGCAAGCTGCTGGTCTACCGGAGTTCCTGTATAATCATGTGAAAATGAGGTAGAACGGGTTGAAGCCAATGAAAAGCTATAGGTTTGTACCGTATTAGTACTGTCATGGTAATAGATAATCATTTTGGAGCCTACAAAATTGAGATAAGACATATTACCGGTCCCACCCATATTCACTGCATCGGTCTTGATATATAGACCTTTGAAATATTGCACCCAAAGTTCATTTGTACTCAACTGCGACTGACCATTTAGAGCCATAATGCTGTCGGCTATTGATTTGTCCAGATGTATGCGAATACGCGGACTGACCGTATCGCTTCCAACCACAACATTTGTATTTGGTCTAGGAGCAATCATTGCTGTTCCAATTGGTGTTGGATCATAGGTAAAATTTCTGGTGGAATAATACGCACTGTCAAAGTACATATACTCAGTCATCTTGTGAACGCTGATCGTCTGTGTGTAGTTTGTATCACCATAGCTGCCACTATACAGCAATGATAATACGATTGAATCAGACTGGGTCACATTTCCAAAAGAAGGTATACCGGCTATTGCAGTCTGTACATAAATTGAAGCTTCATGTTTGCCAAAAACAGGGTCAGAGATAGCACCTAATAGTTGGACGCTGATCTCATCGGTTCTCAATGAGTCTTCCAATACGGTTTTACTGTAAATAGTTGCTGTATCAGAAAAGCTAAGGCTGAGAACGTCCTCACCGGGTAAAATTGTAAGACCTACAGCATCAGGTTCCTTACAGGATTGAATCAAGCTCAGTAAAAACAAAATGCTTACAAAAAAATATTTCCTCCACCGAACCGGGGAGGAAATATTTTTTGAATTATTGTTGTTGGCTCTAAGCCGTATGCTGATTGATTTTGAAATGGACCTGAGGTCCGGCAAAAATTGGATCATATTAATCTGCGAGCACAGGCTCCTGCTCAAGGAGTTCATCATAAAAATCAGAACATGCATTAACAAAATTTCCTTCTTCATCATAAGGCTGGAATCCCAAAACCGGCTTACCAGACTTTTTAAGGTATGCGTCAAGTTCAGGATGTTTTCCATCACAACCTTTAATGACTGCATCACTCAACTTCATTGCTGCAAGCTGTAGATTTGCCATAGTTGGCTCCTTGTAATGCTTCATGTCGTCCGCCGAGATGCCGTCCATCTTTAATTTCTTTGTCAAATTTGGACTGAAGGTTTCTTCAAGATCATGGTAATAAGAGGAATAGACGATCTTTGAGTTTTTGAACATAGGCTCATCTTTGTACCCTGTCTTAGTAAAAAATGGAATCAAAGATGTCATCCAGCCATGACAATGGATCACATCCGGTGCCCAGCCCAATTTCTTCACCGTTTCCAATACTCCCCGGCAGAAAAACACCATTCTGTCCTCATTGTCTTTGTGGAATTTTTTCTTGGAATCGCGGAAAGTGTTTTTGCGCTGAAAATATTCTTCATTGTCAATAAAATAGACCTGCATACGAGCACTTTGAATAGAGGCTACTTTTATGATCAATGGATGGTCTGAATCGTCGATTATTAAATTCATTCCGGAAAGCCGGATCACTTCGTGTAGTTGGTTTCTTCGTTCGTTGATCACACCAAACCTTGGCATGAAAGTTCGAATCTCTTTCCCTTTTTCCTGGATTCCTTGTGGTAAAAATCGGGTTATCTGTGATACATCCGTCTCCTCTAAATAAGGAGTCATCTCCTGGGAAATAAATAAAACTTTCGCTTTCTTCATACTTGTCTTGGATTTACTATTTTGGCACGCAAAGATACGGATTTTAAGCTAATCTTTCAAGACTTGCAAGCCCTATTGTGTGAAAATGCCGTTTTTTAACTAAATAAATGATTCGAATTAGCTAAGCGATTGGTTCTTTAGCTCTTAATTTGTAGAACCATTAATATAGTTAAAATATCCATACGGGAAGTTAAATTTTGAAAATTCTGTAGTTGTTAATTGCTGAAATTTACCACTTTGTATCTGCATTCGTGAAAAAGATACATGAAAGGTCTTCTATAATACTTGTACAAATGCCAAAAATGATAATTCAAAATCAATCTATGCAAGTATTTGATAATGTAATGGACATCCGCACAGCTCTCGCTAATCAGAACAGTGGTCTTAAGATTGGTTTTGTGCCGACAATGGGTGCCTTACATAAAGGTCATATGAGTTTAGTAAAACTGGCTGCATCCGAGAACGACATAGTCGTAGTTAGCATCTTTGTTAATCCGACTCAGTTTAATAATCCTGATGACCTGAAGAACTATCCGCGAACCCTGGAGAAGGATCTGGAACTCCTTGCGACAGAAAAGGTTGATTTCGTATTTGTTCCGACAGTTCAAGAAGTCTATCCCGACAAGGACCTAAAAGAGGTAAGTGTTGATTTAGGCCTTTTAGAGCATGTCATGGAAGGAAAGCATCGCCCGGGTCATTTCAAAGGAGTTGTTGAAGTTGTCAATCGTTTATTCGAAATGATACATCCGGATAGAGCTTATTTTGGGACAAAGGATTTTCAACAATTGGCTGTGATCCGTGAGATGACAAAGCAGTTGGGATTTCACATTGAGATTCGTGCCGGTGAGACGATACGGGATGAAGATGGATTGGCCATGAGTTCCAGAAATGTGTTGTTGAGTCCTGAACAGAGAATTGAAGTCACTAAAATTTCAAAGAACCTTTTCCTGATCAGAGATAACTGGCAGCATAAAACATTATTGGAAGCTTGTCAGGAAGCCATTCACAACATAGAAAAAAATGGTTTGATGAAAGTGGAATATCTCGAAGTTGCAGATAGTAACACGCTAGAGCCTATAACAGACTGGGCACAAAGTAATTTTCCCAGGGTCTTCATAGCTGTTCAGGTAGGGAAGGTCCGGCTGATAGATAATATAGGAATTTTTAAAAGCGGATAAACTACAGCTATGAAACAACACTCCTTGAATCATGACTATAGCTCAATTCCTCAGTCAAGTGAGCTAAAGGAAGACAGATCTCAACGCTTGTACCGATACCTACATTGGAGACAATTTGAGCCGAACCATTGAGCATGTTTGCTCTTTCATTCATTCCAAGCAGACCGAAAGACAACTTTTTACTTACTTCCTCACTGATAAATCCAACGCCATCATCGGTAATAATAATATTTAAATTTTCGCCATCTTCAAAAGCTTTGATAGAGACATTTGACGCTTTTGAATGTTTAGCAATATTATTTAAAGATTCCTGGACCATTCTGAAGATAGCAATGGATCGTAGTGGGTTAATTTGGAGATGGTCACATTCACACACGAAATCAATTTGAATATCATTTCTTTGTTTGAAATCTCTCAGTTGCCATTCTATGGCTGCAAATAAACCGAGATCATCCAGAATAGCAGGCCGAAGCTCGGTGTTTATACGTTTAACAGTTGCTGAAGCTTCTTGAACGATTGAAAGAGCGTCTTTAATTTTTAGTTGCAAAGCAGGTGTGGAGTCGACTGACATCTTTTTTAACCAGTGTAAATCAAGACTTATAGCAGTTAATTGTTGGCCCAATTCATCATGCAACTCTCTGGACAAAGAAGCTCTTTCTTCTTCACGTACATTTTGCAGGTGTTCCGAGAGGTTTCGTAATTTCTGATTCATCACCAGAATTTCTTCTTCTGTTTCTTTAGCTCTGGTGATCTCCCTGATAATTGACAGGACTTCATTTTTGCTAATCCTTGCGAATCTAGCCTCATAGTACCTGATCTTATCACCTTTCTCCAATTGGTAATTATGAACAGTGATATTTCCTGTTTCTCTTGTGCTTTCGGTAATGGCTAAAACCTCCTTAGCCAATTGTGGCGGCAAAACCCTTGTTACATGTTGCCCAATAAATTCTTCCGGCGGATGTAGGGTAGGCATACCTGTTGGATTATGGTGAAAGATGAAGTTTCCATCCTCATCAAGAATAAATAACATATCTGGCAAAGCCTCCATGATAGCATTGTTTCTTTGTCCGCTTTTTATCAATTCTTTCGATTGTTTTACCACAAGTTTCTGAAGTTGTGACGGTGTCCTGAGAATATATATTACAAAGAATGCGCTCATCATCGAAAATAAAATTCCAAATCCTGCCAGAGAAATTATTCCATATTGTGAATTGAGGTTCCTTTTACGGATTGCATGTAATGTCCATTCCCCCTGAGGAAAAAAAGCTGTCTCAGCATTTTCAAAACTTACATTTTCGTCATTTTCAATGAACAATTCTGTTTCTTTTGTTAACGGATTTATTTTTGAAAGTTGGAATAAGTAATCTCCGTTGGCATGCAGATCTATTCCTGCATTGTCAATCAACCTGTCAAGTTTTATCACAACAGCTGAAAATCCCCAGAACTTATCACGAATATAAATAGGAAGACGTCCAACTATTCCTACGCCTCCTTGTTTCAACTCAAATGGTCCGCCAAAAAAAATCTGTTTTTGTTCAATGGCTTTATAGGCTTCCTTGCTTCTGCTTTCATCTTTTAAAATATCATAACCTATAACAACTTTGTTTTCTTCATAAGGATATACGTATTTAATTACACCGCCGGGAACCAACTGTACGGCGTCTACTGAAGCGTTTGATTTGATAATTTCAGATGCAACTTTTTCAAAATTTTCCGGCACCCCATCATCATTCACCGTTAATGCAATGCTAAGTGCTGCCAGTTTACTGTGGTCCAGAGATTGGTAAATATTTTGTACAACTACTCTTACTATATTGGCTAAGTCATTCTGGTTACTCTTTTTTTGATTCTCATAACTTAATAAGGTAATGTATCCACTGATAGATAGTAATAAAACCAGAATGATGAATCCGGAAGTTTTAGGTCTGGAAAGAAACCACAATGGAATGTTTTTATTTTGGGTATGATTTTCCATTTTAGATCAAAGATTAATCTTGCCCTTCGGATAAATTAATTCATAAGAAAATAAATAATTGAAAGGTCAGTATAAATGCACACTTTCATAAAATATGTTCTTTCGATTTCTAATGCAATGCTATAGGAAGAATATCCTTTATCTTAACATGTCGAAAGCAATTCGTCAATTAAAATTGAGTTGGTTGGGATATAGCTATTAATCTTAATTTACCCGAATGTACAAAAATTAATTTTGTTCTTTTTTGATCCATAAAGATAATTGAACCGCCTGCACGAATGATCAGAAATTCAATTCAGTTCAAATAGTTCGAGATGATTTCAATAGTTTCATTTATTTCATCCATACTAGTGAATTTGCCTAGTGATATTCTGATTGAGGAAGAAGCTTCCTCTTCTGTCAGGCCCATTTGTAATAACACATGTGAAGGCTTGGGAATTGCACTGCTGCAGGCACTACCGGTTGCCAAGGCAAGTGTGTTCAACGTTCGGATAGTTGTTTCGGATCTTCTTCCATGAAAAATTAAATTGCTGGTGTTGGGAAGACGCTCTGACCCGGCACCGTTAATACTTATATTTCCAAGTTTAAGTAAATGATTCTCCAGCCGGTCACGCAAGGATTTGATACGATTATTTTCTTCCGGTAAATTCAATCGGGTAAGTTCACATGCTTTTCCAAAACCTACGATCCCGGGAACGTTCAGGGTGCCGCTTCGACGACCGCCTTCGTGTTCACCACCATCCTGCTGGGCTTTAATATGTACACGTGGATCTCTGCGACGTAAATAGATTGCTCCGGTTCCTTTGGGTCCGTACATCTTGTGTGAACTAATGCAAAGAATATCAATTCCCTCCTCATTCACGTCAACCGGAATTTTACCGCAAGCTTGCGTTGTGTCGCTCAGAAACAGACAGTTTTTTTCATGAACGATCTTAGCTATTTCCCTTACAGGAAGAAGAACACCGGTTTCATTGTTGGCCATCATTCCACAAAAAAGAACCGTATTTTCAGTTATGCTGTCACTAAGTATTTCAAGGTCGGGCAGGCCGTTTTTATCAACAGGCAAATAGGTAATCGATGCACCCAAAGATTCCATGTGCTTGCAAGTGTCCAGCACCGCTTTATGTTCAGTTGCTAAGGTGACAATATGATTCCCCTTGCTTTTATATGCTTCTGCTACTCCTTTAAGTGCAAGGTTGAGTGACTCTGTTGCACCGGAAGTAAATACTATTTCATTCTTCCCGGCTCCAATAAAAGTTGCTACTTGCTCGCGGGCGAGTTCTACCGCCTCATCTGCGATCCATCCAAAGGAATGTGTTCTACTTGCAGCATTTCCAAACTTCTCATTGAAGTATGGCAGCATTGTTTCAAGTACGATGGGATCTACCGGAGTAGTTGCATTGTAATCCAGATAGATAGATTTATTCATCGATGCGACAAACCAAATTTATTTACTTTTGAGAAAATCAAAGATAGGAAAATGCATACCAACGCTGCACATCATCATCAGGAAGAGCATTTTGAACAATCACAAACAGTGCGTGACATCGTCATCGGTATGGCAGATGGTCTTACTGTTCCTTTTGCCCTGGCAGCAGGTCTTAGCGGTGCCGTGAGTAACAATGATATCATTGTTACGGCAGGACTTGCTGAGATAGTTGCAGGTTCTATTGCAATGGGATTGGGTGGCTACCTTGCCGGCAAGACCGAAATAGAACACTATGATTCAGAATTAAAACGAGAATATGATGAGATCATTACTCATTATGATACTGAAAGAAATGAAGTGAAAGAGATCTTTGCCGACTACGGACTTTCTCCGGCATCACAAGAGTTAATTATGTGTGAAATGGAAAAGGATCATGACAAATGGGTAGAATTCATGATGCGCTTCGAGCTGGGACTTGAAAAACCCGACATTCACCGTGCCCGAAAGAGTGCATTGAATATTGGTCTTGCATATATAGTGGGTGGCATTGTACCCTTAATGGCCTATGTCTTCACAGAAATGCCCCATGAAGGTTTGGTTTATTCAAGTATCATTACTGTGGCTTGTCTGTTATTTTTTGGATATTTTAAAAGTAAAGCAACCGGTCAACATCCTGTTAAAGGCGCATTTCAAACAAGTCTTATCGGGATTCTTGCTGCTGCGGCAGCCTATTCAATAGGTATGCTCTTCACTTGATATGATGCCCTTTTGCAGTATTCGAGCTTAGATTTAAAATACTGAAAAACAGGCCATTGTCTTTCATCATTTTCCCTACAGAATTTCTTCGCCAAATTTTACGGACGTTTAACTCTGAAATAACATGGTTCATCGTCATTTTTAAGTCATTTACATAATAAGTGATTGACCTGCTATGCATTTTTGCTTAAATTTGTAGGTTAACACATTGCCAGTCCAGAGAAACTAATGTTATCAAAAAACTTTTCGGCTTATTTGCGTTTCTGTACCGGCATAATCAGCTTTTTGCTTCTTGCCTGTGGTTCCTTAAAAGTTAATGCTCAATTTGTAAATGTTGCAGGTGCCGTCGTAGGTAATGGGTCATATTTTACCCTTGGTGCAGCTTTTACGGCCATTAATGCCGGCCCGCAACCCGGTGCGGTTATCACTATATCAATTGTTGGAAATACTGTTGAAGGAAGTAGTGCTGTTTTGAATCAGAGTGCTGCAGTCTGGACAAGTGTCACGATCACACCGGTAGGCGCGAGGACAATAGCAGGCAGTGTGAACGGTCCCTTAATAAGTTTTAATGGTGCGGATCTGGTTAAAATTGATGGTCTTAATACAGGAGGAAATTCTCTGATCATTAATAATCAATCGACTTCTGCAGTTGCGTCGACGATTAAGTTTTTGCAGGATGCAAAAAATAACCAGGTTGTCAATTGCACAATCCTTGGTTCATCTAATGGTTCATCTAGTTCATCCGAAGGAGCAACAGTGCTGTTTTCAACATCGACGATTGGTACCGGAAATGATTTTAATCTAATTGCTACAAATGAAATTGGTCCATCCGGAGCAAACCTTCCTTTCCAGGCAATTAAAAGTGTTGGTACGGCTGCAAGAGAGAACAGCAATAATATAATAAACAACAACCGTATCTATGATTTTTTCTCTGCTGCAAACCTTAGTAATGCCAGAGGTATCATGGTCGGAGCCAATTCAACAGGTTGGTTGATCAGCAGTAACCGGCTTTATCAAACCGCTACACGTTCCGCAACTACCAGTGGCACAAATCTATTTGCTTTTATAGATGTTCAATCCGGATCAAGTTATACGATCAATGGCAACTATCTGGGTTTTGCTAATTCTGCCGGTACAGGTTTTACAACCATCAATGGCGGCGGATCCAACATTGCTTTTATGATACAGGCACTTGTTTTTAATCCAACAACAAATAATACTTCATCATTAGTAGGTAATGTTATAGGTGGGATCAATCAAACCTCCAGCAGGGCAACCTCCACCAGCGGGGAGAATATTTTTCTTGGAGTTCATTTTTCGGGAGGCAGTACAGGTACCATAAATTTTATCAATAATACTATCGGTAGTGGTACTGCGCTCAATTCAATACAAATACAATCTAACTCCCTCTCGGGTTCTTCTCCTAAACCTGTAGCAGGGATTTATAACAGAAGTGCAGCAGAATTATATATTACCGGCAATACCATAGGTGGAATTTCTTTGACTTTCGGTGGAACAGCAGGACAAGATGTTTTTCAGCTCAACGGTATACTCAACGAGGGTGACGGGATATTTGATGTCACCAATAATACAATCGGTGGTTCTGTTGCAAATAGTATTACCTCTACTCATACAGGTGGAAATATTGTAGGTATCAATAATACAAGAGCAATGGTTTCAGTAAATATTGTGTCGAATGTTGTAAGAAACCTGACACACACCGGTAATAATACAGGGCTTAATAATGCTGCCGCAGTAATTGGTATCATGGAAAAGGTAGGTGGGGGAAATATGCCTAATACTATTAGTGATAATCAAATCTACAACCTGAATTGCACATTTGTTACCGGCTCATCAATTCACCACGTGAAGGGTATACTTGTAAACCCCTTGGGAAGTCTTTCACAGCCTACTTCCGTTGAGAGAAATATTATTCACTCTTTGAATGTAACATCAACTGCTATTGGTTCATCGATTAATGGAATTCATTTATTATTAAACGGAACTGCATACGTATATAATAACATGATTAGTCTTGGCAACGGACTGACGGGTAATAAGAAGATTGTTGGCATCTTTCAGACCGGGATAGCGACTTTTGCGTATCATAATTCAATACGGATTATGGGCACAGCAACGGGAACTGATTTGTCTGCTTGTTATTCCTACACTACAGGGGGGAATGTTTTAAGAACATGGAACAATATTTTTTACAATGAAAGAACAGGCGGTGCAAACAATCATTATACTTTGCATACCCAGGCTATAGCTGCGAGTTATCAGGCATCCAATAATCTTTATTATAGCACCGGTCCTGCCTTTGCAATGTATAATAATGTGGCTTATGGTACTCTTGCAGCGTTATCTGTGGCTACCCCCGGTCAGAATAATCCTGCTAACACCAGAAATCTTCCTGTAGTCTTTACCTCTGCGACCGACTTGCATACATCTGATTTGAATGTTAGAAATGGTGGAGCTACACCTTTAACACCTGTTGTCACATTAGATATTGACCTAACAGTCAGACCAGCTTGTGTTGATATAGGTTGTGATGAATTTGACACCGGGACAATTCCGGGCACTGCATTTACATGGATGGGTAATATAAATACGCAATGGTGCCAGCCATGCAATTGGGATAGAGAAGCATTACCAACAAGTACAGATGATGTAATTATTCAGGATGACAGACCAAATTATCCTTTGTTGCAGCCGGGTGTCGGATGTGACAATGTGACTGTACATGATTTTACGATGCAGTCAAATGTGAATCCTGTTAAGAGTGCAAGTATAAATTTGGCAACTTATACTTTGTCAGTCACAGGTGATATAAACATTTCCGGTTCATGTACCTGCACAGGAGCAACAGCCTTTACAGCTCTTACCACCGGACTCATAGATCTTGTCGGTACAACACAATCTCAAAGTGTGGACATTAGGGGAGCTGATGGTAATTACCCTGGTACAATATGTAAACTAAGAGTAAATAAAACGCAACCAACAGCAGCCCCAAGTGCTAATCACGAAGCCTATCTGAGAGGGAATCTCATCGTCCAGTATAATTTAGATTTTTCCAATGGAGTCTTGATCTCTAAAACAGCCGGAACCTTTGATGCCAATGAATTGACTGCAGGAAATTACAAGACCATTACTTTGTTAAGTGATGAGCAAGACGCAGTGACAAGGCAAACAATTGCCGCACAAAATACGCGGAATGGATTTTTCCAGGGAAGACTAAACAGAAAAATTAAGAGCGGCGTAGCAGCCAATGAATATTTATATCCTCTTGGGTTCCGATTGTCGGGTGGAAGCGGAGTGCTCGGAAATTATTTTTACACTCCTTCCTTAATTAAGTCAAATTCAATTACAAACAATCAGTATTTGGTAGGCACTTATTTGCATGATCAAAATAATCCTACAGCAGATGGGGTCGGAATAGGTTTTACAGGGCATGGTTGCTTGAATCCATTTGAGATCGACGATATCGGTGGACCAACAGCGAGCACTTGTAATAATAAAGAGATCGACATCTTAAGTACCTTCTATTGGGATTTCCAGGAGAATACCGGCGCCGCATCCAACGGTGATCCTTTAACAAGCCTGGGTGCTCTTGGGGCTGTGAACTTTGATCTTGAAACTGCCGGTGATGTTTATGCCTTGTTGGCGCAGGACGGGCTCACAGGGTCAGAGTTGAGATTATTGCAAAGGTCTAGTGTTGTGATTCCGGGAAATGCAGGTCAGGGACCATTTGTAACAACTCAAGGTTCTCACAATGGTACGAACATCAGTGCTAATACAGGTATTTCACAGTACTCGATTGCATCCGCAAGTCTTCAGGGAGCAAGAAGAGATGGCTTGACAGTTTTTGGTGGATTTGCATCTGCGGGAAATGGACCTTCTCCATTACCGGTAGAACTTTTATTATTCCGGGCAGAACGATCAGGAGAAAAGAATGTATTGTGTACCTGGGAGACAGCCACTGAAATAAACAATGATTATTTTGAGATTGAAGCAGCAAGAGAACGTGGCGGAATGATCGTGTTTGAAAAAATTGGCCTGGTTCAGGGTGCCGGAAACAGCAGCCAGCCCAGATCTTATTCTTTCCTTGATGAACATCCTCAAGCAGGCAGAAATTATTATCGCTTGAAGCAAGTTGATTATGACGGTACAGAAGCCTATTCGAAAATGGTCGTTGTTCAGTTTAATTCAGGGCGTAAGTTTAGTATTCTTGCCACTTCTCCAAATCCTTTCCGTGCTAATCCTGTCATGTATCTTCAATCTGAGCAAGGGGGAGCTTTAGTTGTGCAAGTTGAAAATTCAATAGGACAGGTAGTCTATAGAAAGAATCTGACGATAAGTAAAGGAAGCAGCAATCTGGTGCTTGCCTTGCCTGAATCTCTTTCTTCAGGATTTTATCTTGTGAGAACAATTTTTGATGATGAACAACAGATTGGGCGCTTGTTGAAAGAGTAAATCACCTTAATTTTTTTAGGAGTGCAAATTATGTAATCGCTGAACATTACATTGGCTTTTATTTGTACGATGGAATTAACTCTTCATCGATCAGATGTTTTATTCCAGTATTTTTATTCTCCTTATCTTCATAAATTAATAATTCTAAATTATGATAGCTAACATAGAACATAGGGGGAAAAGTTTTAAAGTAGATCTTTCTGCTGCAATCGATATTTCTATTCCTCTGCGTGCAGGGAAGGAGAATGTAAATGCGTTCCACCTTTCTCCTGTGAAAATAGAGCCTTTTCGTATTGGAGATTTCGTCGGAAGTGTTGCCTTAGGAGGTCCTTGTAATGTGAACAATATTTCTTTTAATCCACATGGAAATGGTACGCACACCGAAAGTGTCGGACATATTTCCAAAAACGAATATCCTATTCATGAGCAGTTGAAGAAGTTTTTTTTCCTTGCCGAATTAATAAGTATTGAGCCTGAAAGGATCGGTCAGGACTCGGTGATTAGACTTGAGCAGGTGAGGACAAAAATCAAGGATGTGAGCGTGGAGGCGATCATCATCCGCACCTTGCCAAATGGCCCGGAAAAAAATACCAGGCAGTATTCGGGAACAAATCCTGCCTATCTGCATGCGGACGCTGCGGCTTTTATTTCTGATCTGGGAGTCGAGCATCTCTTGATAGATCTTCCGTCAGTAGATAAAGAAGAAGACGGTGGTAAGCTTAGTGCGCATCATAAATTTTGGAATTACCCTCAGGCGCCGAGGCAAAATTGTACCATCACCGAACTGATCTTTGTACCGGCGTCGATTCCGGATGGGACTTATCTGCTAAATCTTCAGATCGCCAGTTTTATGAATGATGCGAGTCCCAGCAAGCCGGTTTTGTATAAAATCATATAAAATATTTTTTTGCTGATCTGAGGCTCTAAATTCTAAGTTTTTCAATAGTGGTTATTTAGAATTATTCTACATAGCATTTTATCATTGTGAACTACAAGTCATTTGCTCTGATGTTTTTTTGTAACTATCACATGACTTTTTGACTAACATTTCACAAGCCGATTTGAGTAAGATTAAAGTCTGAAAAATATTCATCTTAATGTGAAATTTTTTTTCACAAATACTTTTATCAAAAGTTGTTTCTGATAAATTTGCACCCAGTCAAAAAACTGACATTTCGGTGACGAGTTGGTCTTGATGAAAAAAGGTTAATCGGTATACGTTCACAATGAACGAGTTAATAGAAAAACGATGAGCAAAATGTCCTTTCGTAGGTACTTAAAAATTAGTCTTCCCGCTGTTCTTCTTGCGCTTTTTTCGCTCACATCATATGCACAGGATGGTGAAGGGCTCTTCAAATCACAATGTTCTGCCTGCCATGCGGTAAAAGAGAAGCTAATCGGACCAGCTCTTATGGGGATGGAGAAGCGACACGCTGAAGATTGGTTGATCAAGTGGATCAAGAACTCGCAGGCAATGGTGAAAGCCGGTGATCCTAAGGCGGTTAAGTTGTTTAACGATAATAACAAGGTTGTAATGACATCCTTTAATCTGAAGGATGATGAGATAAGGGCAATCATTGCCTATGTGAAGGCTGAGGCTGAGAAGCCAGCGGATATAGTAAAGAAAGATGGACCAAATCCTGCTCCGGTTGAAAAAGAAAAACCGGTGGCTCTTTATTTATTAGTTGCCATCCTCATCTTAGCATTACTCAGTGCTGTTCTCGCCAAGGTTCAGAACACACTTGCAACAACTGTTCGTCAAAAGGAAGGTAAACCTGAGCCTCCGGAGTTAAGTCGCTGGGAGAGCTTTGTTATATGGGCGAGATCGAATAAAAAATTAATAGCAGTCATATTGGTATTCTTCA